>Ga0126339_10000460_pt1 | contig 22480 bp, 11 predicted proteins | sample OrbTmetagenome_2_FD_92532 | JGI IMG/M metagenome (GOLD analysis project Ga0126339, IMG submission 92532) | Coral microbial communities from Petempiche,Puerto Morelos, Mexico - Orbicella T R C metagenome | ecosystem: Host-associated > Invertebrates > Cnidaria > Coral | place: Petempiche,Puerto...
TATTATTATTATTATTATTATTATTATTATTATTATTATTACCTGATCACGAATCACCTATGTTTAATTTTTTTTCCATTGATTGGTTATTTAATGCTTCAGTTGTGACACTCTTCTATCAATTACTATCACAAAATGTCAATTGAAACACAGCTGCTAAGAAAAGACATATCTATATGTACTTCATTACTGTTGTTTTTGGACTTCCCTGTATTTATGCATAATGCGAATGCCATACATATACTGTAACATGTATTTAAATCAATAAGATTATTTATATTCTATGTTCTCTTTCAAAACAGTATGCTGTGAAGATGTTATTTAACTTTGGAGCAAGATCTCAGAGCAGTACACTGCACAGAGTGAGTCATCTTTGTTATTAATTCTATCAGGGTAAAAACACAGACTGCGGACTGGGGCGCAGATGTTCACTGCAATTAGCCTGAATAATCTTGTATATGATCAACACTCCATAATAGAAATAACACAATAAATACTTAAGAAGTTTGTAGTCTGTAGTCTGCATTTTACCCCCAGTCTACAGTGTGCAGTTTGCATTTTGCACTGCCCAGTTGTTAATTTTACAAAAGGCTAGTTATTGATATTAATTTTGTTTTGCAGAAGCACTATGATACTTACATGGCATAATAATGGATTTATCAATGGTTGACTTAAAATGAATTTGGAACTTTTTCCTTTTCTTCAGGAGTTTGCAAAAGAGTATCAGGTTCTTTCTGTGGAGAAGCAACAAAACACTTCTGAAGCAGGTATTAAAAATTTATTATATGAAACCTTTCATTCACTTACTGAGGTTTTGTTCTCATTAAAGCAATAACATGACACAATGTAACTCAATTCCTGAAGGGGTTATTTGTTGAGCTCTGTATAGTAGATAACTATTGACAAAAGGTAAAAAAATTTTACTGCCCTTTTCTTGAATTAACAAGACCTGGATATTTCTTCAACAAGGACTCATTGAGCGGGATTTAATTAACAACAAGAGCAAATCAATGATTCTACAGGTCCATCATACACAAGCATACCACCCCATCCAAACGTCATGCCAGTTCTTCATGTATTTGCTGACAACATTCCTTGCCTGCCCGATGCCTTGACCAGCTATCCAGCAGCTTTACCTTTCAACAATGGAGGCTTTGCCAGGAATCGCACAATGTTTTTAGTTATGCCAAGGTTGGTACCTAGCAACGGAGTATACAGAGGGCATGTACTATACTATTGATCCTAGACATCTGTTGAAATGGCTTTTTTTCAGGCCGTTTCATGCACCGTTGGTTTCATTCACATGATTTAAAGAAGTGATCACATGATGACAAGCATCTCTTGATGAAGGTGACCACAGTTTGCAGTACAGCTGTTGCAAATGCCTCACAAATACCAAGTTTGAGGTAAATCTTATCCATCCGATGGATTTTGCATCAGTCAAACTCTTCTCTGTAACATTTCTTATTGTATCTTTCTAGAAAGTGCGAAACATGACAAACTTGAAAACAAACTGTGAAGCAACTTTCCCGATAGCAGAGATTCACTCATCACATGACCATGAAATTCGTCATCACAAGATTGCTATTTTTGAATCATATGTGAATGAAACCAATGGTGCAAGCAAAGGCCTGAAAAAAATGCCATTTCAACAGATGTCTGGGATCAATAGTAAGAAAATAAATTACAATATTCATCTAGAGAAACTCATATCAGCCCTACATGTTGCTGGTTTTCATTCGGGTCCTCTATCCAGGTTGGATTGGAATTTGGAAATGTTGGTCTTTCAGGAGGAAGGGAAACATGAAGATCTAGAGAAAAATGCAAAGAGCTAAGGGACAACCAACAACAAACTCAATCCACATATAGTACCAGGCTAGAATTGAAACTAGGCCACATTGGTGGAGGGCGATTGCTCTCACCACTGTGCCATCTCTGCTCATCAGATCCCATACGGCTAAAATAATATCTTTTGACACTTCAATTTGCTGTTTTCTACAGGTATAGCAGAACAGTCCAAGAATACATAGCATCAAGCGGAGCCTTAGACCCACGAGTATCCACCCTGCTTCTGCTTCAGCTTCTAGAAGGTATTGCACATCTAGTAAGACATGGGGTTGCACACAGAGACCTCAAGACTGATAACTTACTTCTGGATGAGAGCACCAGCGGCTTGTGTCCTCGGCTTGTGATAGCTGATTTTGGTTGCTGTCTGGCAGACAGAGAGTGGGGGCTGGTGCTTCCATTCTACACAGCAGAGATTGATCGGGGAGGCAACTGCAACCTTATGGCTCCTGAGGTATGGAACAACATGGTATAGTACAGTAAAGCCTTAAAGCCTGGTCGCTTGTAAGTCTGGCACTTAACTCCTATAACACAAAGTAGCTACATGTCAGAATATTGCTACTTCCCTTGGATGAGATGCTAGTCCATTACGTGTTATTCCCTAGCATTCTGTCAGGTTGCCCCATCAATTGTAAAATTTACCACTGAGTAGAAAGAGGTACTGTGAGAATAAAGTGCCAAGTGTCCAAGATTGCAGCACAGTCACATGTTAACCTTGTACTATACAGGATTATAAAATTTCGTATCATTTTACATTGTGCATTAATTATCAGAAACTGCTCTGCTAGAAATGTTTCATCTTGCTGAATGATCATTTGTCACTTTGCATGTGGGACCTAAGGCCTTATGCGTCCAATGGTGCAGTAAGGACTGATGATGATGACTTGTGGGACCTATATAATTATATAATTTACAGTCTGAATAGGACATTTATTAAATATGCATTTTCAATTCTGAGAACTACAGTATTATGGTCTTACCTAAATCAACAGCACTGTCACCCATTATAATCTCATACTTTTATAATTTTCATACAACGTTTTCCTGAAAATACACTGCGAGTTTAAACATCAAAAGAGAAAAAAAGGAACATATTCCTGTCAAAGAGAACCCAACCTCTACTTACCCATTTCCATGCTACATGTCTATTTATATGTTCAAATATTTGTTAATCCCTTATTGCTAAGAATATAGTCAATAATTTCTTTCACTTAATCTGATGTATTTTTACAAAATTACTAATAATTTTGTAGATTGCTTGCGCCACTCCTGGTCAGGGTTCTGTTCTGGATTACACCAATTCTGACGGTAAGTGTTGTATTGTGGGGAGTGAGTGCTACGTACTGAGAACTAAATTTTTGTTGCAAAAAATTGAAAACCAGTGGAAGGGAGACAACAAGGGGTTGCCATTGCTACCACAGCTGTTTCATGTCCTCCCAGAACTCTTACCAAAGTGAGAAAATATGGCTTGAGCAGCCCTCCACAAAAGTAAACTTAACAGTCCACAACATTAATAGTCAATTAAACTGTCTAGTAGTAACTCCAGTTTAAGGGCCCTCTCTTAAGGTGTACATGCACTCTATGTTCTTTAGAATGAGGTTGAATCATTGAGAAGTCATGTTTGTATTTTTTGCCTTGTCTCATCCATCACTACCAGGTACAGTTGTAGGTATCATTTCTCTATAGCTCTTTGGGTGTGGCACTGGCTGTGGTCTGGCATACCACACTAGTGGTCTCCAACCACTACGTGATACTGGGTCTGAAATGGGCAGCTACAACTAGGTAGATGCTTTAATCTGCATGTATCTTTTCCTCTCCTTTATTTTGTAGCCTGGGCAGCTGGAGCCATTGCTTATGAACTGTTTGGTGGTGTAAATCCATTTGGCTGGGACAGATTGCATAGCAGAACATACCACAATGAACAGCTACCTCTGCTTGCCAAGTAAGACAAATAGATCCAGGACCAACCATGAAAACACTGCTTTCCCTTTGCCTAAAACACAAATCAAATCATACATACCAGAACATACCAGCCTTATTCAAAAATCATAAAGAAATGACAGTGATAAATAAAAATATATATTATGTACAGGTAATATGCCCTAAAACAACTCTTCAGAAATAGAGACTTGATGTGTGAGTAACCTACTCTAAGTGGAAACCTGTGACACATCTCAATAACTAATTCACTACATTCAAACGAACAAAAATTATTTACCACTTAAATATCTACAAAAACAGGTACATCTCTAGCCCAGTGGCCGAACTTAAAGCATCTGAAGCATCGTGTGCAATCCATGTAAGCATCTCTGCCACCTGGAAATAAATGAAAACAAAGGCAGTATCAGGCAATGGATAAACAGGAACAGATTAAAGGAACATATCTGAAAGAGGGTGGGAGGGCGGGCTATACTCGTGACAAGACAGTGACAGCAAGACAGTAAATTTATTCAACACAATATCTTAGTCATTTGTTGCAGTGCTGGCTTTCAACTTCACCCCAGAATGAATTCCCTTGCTTTCTGCATTCCATGCCCAGGGGGTACTCTATAAAGTTCTATATGGGGAGGCTTGACCCCGAGGTCCAACCCCATACCCCTTTTGTATACCATCTTGACAGAAAAGGTACCCCTTTCATATACTTTTAATTGAAAAAAGGTACTCGTTTCACATACTTTCATAACTGGCCTGTATAATGAATAAATCACCAAAAAAGGAGTCTTCTACTCATTTTCATGTAGTGCGCCTAATAAAAGAAATCGTACAGCCATAAGGTGCGTCAAAAGCTCTTAAAGTAACTAAATGACAGATTTCCCTCTACCCAACTTGTGAAATCACTACCCTTGTATATACCTGAAGCCTGAAAACGGTCCCCATTTCAGGGGGAGCCTTCCCATATAGGCCATTATAGGAAGTACCCCCAGGTCCATGCTGGAACAAGAGAACTAGTAAATATCTATTTCTTCTCAAACAGTATGATTAAGTATCCTTAAACATAACCCAAAGTTATCCACTGAATCGCAATCTTTATGTTAACTATACATAAAGCAGCTTTGTTTTGAAACAGCACATGTGCATGTACTTCTGTATTTTCCGTGTTTGTCAGGGCCCCAGTGGGAGTGAGGAAAGTTGTGTCCCTGCTTCTGAGAAGAGACCCCTCTGAGCGAATAACCGCTGACATAGCAGTCAACATGCTGACCTTAGTGTTGTGGGCCCCAACTGCCTGGCTCCACAGCAAACATGTGTCTGTTATTGACATCGACAGGTGAGCCATTGATTCAAGAATGAAAACCTTATGGCTCCTTTTAAAAAAGTCAGGTCTCCACAACCTGTAGATATAATTGTTTTAACCATTCAGGTAATGTAAATGTAGATGTTATCTTTTCAACTACATATATGTATCCCAAAAAAAACTAAGCCTAATTTGTGTCACACTATTTTTCCAGTGCTTTTCTTAGACTGAATGTTTGTACTTTCAAGACTTGTTGGCTTGTGGCACTTTGCACCTGCCACAGAATGGCACTCGGCATTATGGCTCCTGCTTACACTAACAGTAACTGTGTCTTCTTCTTCACTAACATCGTCTTTACCCACAGGTGGCTTGTTGGTCTTTCAGTTCAGATGGTAGTTCACAAAGGAGAGTGGACTCTTGAGAATGAGGTCAGTTGATTATGTATCAGTATTTACAACAAAGATATCAGATCATATCAGTTTCTAACGATCTTGTTGAGCTGCATGACAATGCTGTGTGTTCTTGACAACGAGCTAGTAATGTAAGGAGATATCAATCATTGATCAAGTTTCTTTGCTTCAATAGGTCCTGTATCGATTTTTGTGTCATGCCACAACCGAAGACATCACCAATGCTCTTGAACTGCTGACGGAAGATATGGCATAAAATTACTCAATAACAGTTATAAACAACCGGTTGCACTGGCTTTGTCTTGAGCCTTGAATTTGTAAATAAGCCATCACCAGTATAATCTGAAACATGTCCACAATTGATAAAGAGTGCTATATTCCTTCGTAGCAGTTATTTGGGACGTCACGCAACGTTTCCTTTTTAAAGGAAGAAAAGACGACCAAAACGACAGCTATGGAGGAGAATGAGGCCCCATTAAGGAGGGGGGATATGAGTATCCCACATCTCCTTACTTTTAGCCTAAATACCCCGGATCTCGCTAATTCCTATTGCAAAAATTGACGATTTTCTTACTCGATATCCCGTTTTATCTGATCCAAATATCCCATGTATCCCGAAAACTCCTAGTAGGACTAATAGGGCCACGAGAATTTCATATGTGTTGAGTCAGTGGCCTGGTATTCCTGTGGTGAGAAATGAAAGTTCAGTCATCCAAAGTCTGTGTTCCACGTCACCTAAAAGTTGTATCACATGAAGTGTTAACGAATGTGTTTGTGGAGGTAGTGCTAAATAAGCCTAAGTCTAAACAAGCCCTGATTGTGATTTCTGGAATATCTGAAATTAGACTGGAGTGCAATCTTTGAAGTTTTTCGTACCACAAGCTTTTCTTTTCCGACCTCTGTTAATCAGTAATAGTGACAGTAATACTAGAGGGCTTGCTCTTGTAAAGTTTATATTTGTGATAAAAGTAAATGTTGGGTTTTTTCTTACATTGTAAAAAAGTTTCTCTTTTCCATTGTCAAATGAACCGCTATACTAAGATGAGCCCTATTTTCTAATCCAAAGTTTTCGCTAACGTCGACTTGGGAATCTGCGCAACTTACCTGACAACTGACACCATTTTTAGCTACTCGAAACCGCGCTAAGACAGGGCACGCACTTGAGAACAGTAGCACACACTCAGTCACGTAAGTATTTCCCATCACTGAACTTTTTAATCGTGAGCCAAACAGCACGATACATGCCCTCGCTTAAGATAGTTTATCACAATACGTCATATTAAAGTCAGATCTCTAAATGAGCCTGACGTTGCCTCGAACAAAACATCAAATATAACGTTTGTCAGCGGCAGCTTTTTTAGTTCTCGTCACGTCATAATGATTTTGACAATACTTTTCAATTTCTCATAACGTATTTAACGTTTTGGTAAAGTACATTGGAACCAACGGGCCGTAATAATTAACGGGGTAAGGTCAAATTTCATGACTGGTCAGTAAGTAAGTAACTTTATTTCAACTCGGGTTGATGAGGCGGATTAGGCCCCTAGCAATACAGTCATGCTAATATTCCGAGAAAAATATATAAAAAATTTTAAAAAATTAAAAAAAAATTAAGCGTCGGGAATACAGATATAATTTTTTAAAAAATTGAAACTTTAGTCACTACATACAATATCAACAGTGGAAAAACGAACGCAACTGGTTTGAGTGGCCGTGTAAACGGGGAACAATTGTAAGAGACTATACAGGTCGAGATTTCAGAATGTGGCCGTAGGCCTTATTAACAGGGTGGCCGCATTAACGGGATTTTCTTATGAGAAAATGTATGGGCGTTTCACCGGGACAAAAATAAACTGAACGTAATAACGAGGTGACCGTAAGCCGGGCAGGGCGGTACATTTGACAAAGGGGTATGCCGTAAAATTCCGAAAATAAGCCCCTCCATGTATAAGCCCCTCCAAATATAAGCCCCCAAACTCGTGACGCAAAAGATCCTCGTTAAATCACCCCACCGAATATAAAGCCCCCAGGGGCTTATACTCGGAAATTGCCCTCAAATACAAAATAAAAGAAAGCAAAACGGTACAGTATCACAATCTTCTTTTTATGTGAACAGTACCAGGTGTTTCGCACCTGTTTATTGATGTTACCTTACCTTTGAACTGAGCATTGCGTTTTCAATGAAGTAGTTTGCGGTTGTTTTAAGTTTCCTCAGGGCGAGTTTCAGGAAAAACTTCGTGCAAATTACTGACATAGATTTCCCTCCAACTATAAGCTTGAGACGCAAATTTCCCTCCGTAGATAAGCCCCTTCGAACATAAGCCTCCAAAAAATAAGACCCTCGAAAAGGGCCTTTGAAAAATTCGGAATTACTGTATTTGAAGAACGCGGCCTATCACGAAAACTCCCGGCGTTCATTGCGGCCTATTTTTTCCCGCCAAAACAGCCAGCAGCGCGCGCCCGGTGTTTTCCTTTCACCTCTGCTCTGTGCAAATATTGCGGGGAAATGTTCAAAAAAGGATTATTCTCTCCAATTTCGACTCTACAGTTAAGAGCCACAGTAAACCTAATATAAGACAGGCAAACCTTTATGCAGACGTCGAGGAATTCGCTAACAGTAACCGTAACCAAAGAACGGTGAAGAAAACAGCTTTGGATATCATTGTACCTTTGTACATTACAGCGGAAGCGGTTAACATTGTAAACTTTTGGCTATCCGCAAAGCAGGTGGAGGAATCGGAACTGGAAACGGTAACGTTAAAATCTTTAAGCTCCTTTGTCGCAGTAAGCAGCTTAAGCTCATATTTAGTCGAAATTAAGTGACAAACTTGCCTTTTTTGTAAGTTTTCTGTACACGTGTGCCAGTGTGACTGAAATGGGGCATTGGATGAAATAGCTCATGGGTGGCTTCATTGTTATTCTAGGCCCCCTCGTCTCTAATAACAACCTTTGAGTCATAATTTCTTATCCTCTTAAGTCTTACTGCGAACTTTGGGAAAACTTTCCTCTGTCATTCACTGAGTACATTAAATTACGGAATTTTGGGGGGTTGACTTGAGCTCATGCAACTTCAACCAAGGCCACCTGACAAAATTTTCTACAAATTTAACAAATAAAAATCGTGGAGGTTAACTTTAGCTTTCCAAAAAATTATCCAAACTGACCACGAATCTGTTGCCTTTGTAATGTAAGCTTGATTACATGGACAATTTGTCAGAAAACTTTTGTTAACCTCGAAGATTTTTATTCATTAAATTTGTGGAAAATTTTGTAGGGTGGCCTTGGTTAGAGCAGTCGTACTGTAGGTCTTATATGAACGTTGTATTAAGTTTGAGAAAAATGCTTAATTGACTTCAGCCGTAAAATTTCTCGGCATTTTCTATTCTTTATACTCTTTGATGAAACAAACCACGATCCCGAACTTTGGGACAAGCGTTCCTGATGTTTGCTCAAAGTGCCTTACATCAGTCGATATTCCACGGTTACCAGAGTCCATCATTGTCTATAAATCCGATTTAATTTCCCAACCAGCTGAAACCAGCTCGTCATTTTCCCATCGCTGAGATTTCTCAACAGTTTGTAAAGAACCTTAGTTTTAACTGGAACTTAAACTGATTCAACGCTTGATCAGCCTAAAGGAGTCTCCGCATTCTATTTAAATTTAATCTGTGCCGAGTGGTATTTAGGAGAAGAAGAGATTTTGTTGGAACTATAAATGTAATATTGTTGATGCTTTCTTTGTTTTTTCGATTGGTCGAAAACGGTCGAAAACAATCGAAAACTAGCAGGTTTGCTGTGATGTGAAGCCGGGAAGCTGGATCCGAAGTGAACAGTGTCTTTTTCCTTCTTTGTCTTATGTTTAAACTGAATTTATCACAATTGTGGAAAGAGGGACAATTATCGAAGGTAAATTTATTGGAAACTGAGTGAAAACGCATAGGATTTGTCTGGGACACCAACATGGTCTCCGTTTCATTGTTTTGCGACACCAATATGGCTGCCATGACGTCATGTGAAAACACTTCTTTGTTATTTTGAAAAAAAGGAAAACAAAACCAGAGGCAATTTTTGCCTTTTGCCTTTTGCCGTTTGCCTTTTTCCGTTTAGCTTAAATGTCATTTCTGAACTCTCTCTGTCTCCCTCCGGTATGCAAGGCTCCCGGAACATTGTGGAATTAATTCCGAAGATTGTGAATTCTACGATGCTTGGAAGAACTCGGAAAGGGGTCGATGTGATCACGCGCCCAAAAATTCAGAATCCTCTCGTTTTCAACGTTTCACCTATTTGCTACATACCTCCCTGCAAAAGAAAAATTGTAGGGAGGTATGTCAACTCCAAAACTGCAGTCATTTTTTAGTCGTGGAGTTAATAGGCCATTTTCGAGGTGCTTTTTCCCCTCTGTTTCGAAACGAGTTCTGGTGAACAACCTTTCAATGGAAATGAGTTTGATTTGCAAGATAATGAAGGCGCAAGAAAATCTCATTTCCATGTGAAAGGTTGTGCACCAAGACTCGTTTTGAAACTGAGGTAAAAGCAACTCGGAAAAGACCTATTTAACTCTGAGTTATTTCTTTGGAGTTATTTCGATGCTATTCTGTCGATGAAATATCGAGGTGAATGTCTAGTGACACCACTTGTTTTCGCTCTGATGCTGATCATGCTTCAAATGAAAGTATTAATTGCGCTCTTCAGAAGATACCTTTATTATTTCTTTGAATATCACAAGACTCCTTAGCAGGACATTGAGAATGAGACAGACAAATTACCTTTCCCTCCTTCACATCTTCATCCCTCGTGCGCTAAAATTATATGTCTAAGTGTATATGAATCAGGTCCTTAGTCCAGTAAGTCAGCTTTGAATTTTGTTGAAAATATTGGTCCATGTGTCTCCAAGATCTATGTAAAATTCGGTTATTTTGTTGTGTTTAATTTTTTTTTTTTCGGTCAGTTTCCAATACCATGTGCTCAGTACTTTTGCTAGACTTTCAGAAAAGCCCTTCGCCTTGTTTATTTTCGACTTCGTCGGTCGCTCGGCAGCTTCTCGCCCTAAAACTTCGCAGCTCGCTTCGCTCGCTTATCTATTTCACCAGGTCCCTGAAACTCATGAGGTGAACTTGTGGCAAGTCTATATTTATGCCACGTCCTTTCTGATTACGTCGGCTTGTATCTTGTTTTTCTTATACAGATCAAACATACAATGGCCAAGTGTCATTGCTTTAGTAAAGAACACTTATATATGTGATCTGAAACAAGAATATCTTTTTCAGTGGTATTTCTATGTTGTTAATTTCCGATTAATAAGCACATTAAGTCTTTTTTGGCACTCTTTGAGACTGAAACCCTAATCTGCATCGTATCTTTGGCGGGGAATTTGTATGGACTATAGCCTGACAGGGAAAATTAAAATTCACGAGTCTTTAAATAAGCTACAAAGAATCAAATGCGACCTTGAAATGAGACGTAATGAGTAATCAGCATGCCCAGCGGGTAAATGCAAGGTTTAAATAATTACCTGACAGAGGTGTTTAATTCTCATTAGAAGTTGAGTAAGGTAGAGCGAACAAGTTAAGCACTTATAAACATATATGTAAATTATCTTTATCATTTTGTGCTACAGATTCTGCAGATTCACGCCCTTGTTTTCAAATGTGAGTCATAAAAGGAAGTTGTGCATTCATCTATGGCACCGTATCGAGTAATTGAGAACGCGTTATAAATTACTTGTTTCGACCATAACTTGAGTTCTGCGTTTCATCCTTAAATTCAGTTTCCTGTCTTATTTACAGTTTGAGAATAACGTTATTTCAGGATCGTCGCAACACGTTTCGTTCTTTTTTGTGCTCTTTTTGCCTCCTAGTCCAAACCGTATACGCAGTCAAAACTAAAGAGATAATGGTGCTTAATCGAACTCTGAATAAATTCTCTTAAACCTGCCAGCCCCTGTTTTAAAAGCATGCCATTTATAAAGAGACGCGACATTTGTTCTAATATAAACAATTTCCGCCGGCTGACCTGACATGTTTTTTTTTTTCTTTTTTTTCTTTTATCCAGGTGGTAGTTAGTCACCGGCACATGCTAATATTTTGATATTGTGTTCTGAATAAATATTTCAAATGACATAACTATAGCTCCGATCCCGTTTTGCATATGATTTGGAGTGAAAGGCGTTGGAATTGGCAAAGGACTTGATCGATACTGATAACAAAATGTGGAATGTACCGATAATGATCGGAGATCAAGGGCAGGGTCGAGTTTGTTCTCTGTAAAATTGCCTTAACGTAAGCCTGCATTCAAAGCTAATGCGGTTAGTGTTTTTGCTTCGTTATCTTAAGTGATAAAAAGCGTTTACGCTGAATAAAATGACTGACAATTTAATTGAGAATTTAATAGTTTTCCGTGGCCATCTAGACACGAAAAACTTCTTTCCTAGCAAGGCTTTTCCCTCCACTGTCAGATAGCTTCCAAGCCGATCTGCTTAGTACTGACAGCATGCCTACCGACCTGTATTTCGGTTGAAGTCCGTTTGTCTGTTTTGTTTACAATAGAGAACTGTAGTTGTACCTTGACACGAAACAGACAGTTTTATTTGGGTATAAACACCATTAATGCTTCATTGGGAAAGATCTTATTCGACCAAGGGGATAACCTTAAAGGTATACTCGACCATCTCAGAAAGGATGAGTCATGATATAAGTTGGTTTTTTTACACGAGAGCGGAAATGAAAAGACGAAGAGAAAAGAGAGCTGTAAAAGGAAAGAGATTAAAAGAGGTCATTGAAAAACAAAAAATGCGAAAACAGCTAGCCTGAATGCATAAAAGTTTTATTTTTCGTTGTCATTCTTTATGACCGTAAATCAATCGCGAATGCCGACTGAATTCAACCTTTTTACACGAACAACTGAAGGTGTTTCAAAATCTAATTGCCGCTGTTTTTTTCTTTCATTCAGTCCATGTCGACCGATAGTGCTGTTCCCGTTCCATATGATAATTTAGCAGATCACTAAAACCACTCGAAAATTGCATTTCTCAGTCGTAAAAGAAACACCTGGACACTGGTTGAGAACTGAAATGTTGATTAAGCAGTTATGGAGATGTTTTCTTTTAAAACTTTTTTGTCTTTCCAGTTGAGATCTTATAATGCCTTTACCAGCCAAACTTCATTTTCCTTGTCATTAGCGCCTCATTTATACTATTACCAAAGAAACTAGGTTAACGTGCAGTTGCGTGCCTCGCTACTCAGTGAACGCCGACTGAACAGGAAAAGAGTTGAAGCAGTCTTTTAGCACTGAACTAAGACTCGTCAAATTCCGCTTTATTTGTGCAAGTAGACTCGAGACACGGCCACAAATGTTCAAGAGTTGAGAGCAATTGAAACAAATATAAAAGATTAGAAACAGAAGACTCTCACTAAAACGATAGAGGCAAGAAAAGCAATTAGATATATACAAAAAATAATTCTCTATTTTGCACCCATAATGTCGCCAGCGAGACGCTAGTCTTATTTGTCATAATTAGAGATTCAAAAAACTAGACGTTTCTCTTCTAATTAAAAATGAATTATACTTAAAGCAAGCGACACAGGAGGTCTTAAACGACATTCACGTTAGCCTTTTATTCTGTAAATACTGAGTCCTGGAGAAATGATTTTTTGATTCCTTTTTCATAACGATTAATTGCTCGCAATTCCAATCAAATATGAAAGTCCAGTGATGGAAGAGTCGTTTAAGTTCATTTTGTTTTTTTCCCGTTCTCACTTTAAGATTACCTAGACCATGCTTTGTTTGAATTCTGTAATATCAGTCCTAAAAAAATTCCATAGTAACCGTTAGTTTAAGCGTTTTCGCTCCTCTTTGTTTGACCTCTATTACTCTTTCAAACAAAGAAAGTTTTTCTCCGTGTTTAATCAAGAACCATGTCTCTCTCTCTGTTTAGGTTACCGCTATCACTATGACGCATGTAATAACGGCTTGTTTATTCAAAACACCTCGGGACGTTTTCTTCTGAAGGCAAACGGAGGTTTTGAACTGCTTTAGCCGTGGTGAGAAATCTGTCTTGGGGTTTGTCTTGTTGAATAAACTCGAGTGGGAAGAAAATAAATCCAGTGGAAAACTCATGCAATCAAAGAGGTAAAAATGAGCTAAAGTGATGGTACGTTAGGGAAAGTTTTAAAGTACCCATAGGCGATAGTAAAAGAAAAATTGTATATCAGAAAAGACACCTGCGCTTGTTCTACACAAATACTCTCTGAGCTTTCAAATTCTAGGTTCGACTGACGTTTCCTTGAAGCGTTTAATTCAGGCCCACACAAGAAAGTCTTTGCAAGTGTTCGTTTGTGGTTTTTCTTGCCTGAGAGAGAATGCTAAGGTTTCATAATCGATTTTATTCTCTTCATCAGAAAACTGGAGGCTAGGTAAGCAATTATGCTAATGTCGATCGCTGATGAGACGAGCCACAATAGCAAATAACTTATCGTGTTCGCGTAATTTGTCGTTCGCATTTATCACAAAACGTTGTTTAGAAAACAACGGTCTTCAAAAAAGCCTTTGAAACGATGAGATAGCTCATTGAAAAGACCTTTATTAAAGTTTCGAAAACAGTCTCCTGTACGTATTAAAAGTCAAAGGAGAAAGTTAAGGCGCTAACCGACGCAAATTTGTAAATTTATCCAGACACAATCATTTACACGCTGCAACTCATTAGGAATAAAAAGAACTTCGAAAAGCTTAGGACTAAAACATAAATTATCGCAATACCAAACCCTACCTTGAAGGAAATATTGCCTCGTTAAGTCTATTCATTTATTTATTTTTCTATCAGTTTTCTTTTTTTTTCCTGCGGTTTCGCCAGGTTTTCTCCCTTTTCCGATACCTCTGTAGTAGCTTTGATAAGGCGGCCTACCGTATTTTTTTCTCTATTTTAGTCATTTTTGACACTGTCACATCAAAGAAATGATGTCGCCGTCGACATATATTGTAGAAATTCAACACGGAGTCTGTTTCAGATAACACAAGTAATCTTCAGGTTAAGCCACCTTGATTTGAGCGCAGAAGGGTCTTCAACAACTATTTGGTGTAAAAGAAAGACAACAGAGCGGACTGCTTGCGAAAAGTTGCTAGTTTTTAACATTTCTGTGCTATTTGAATTCTAAACAGTGTTATCATCAAACATTGGTGTAAGACCTTCTTCGATATAGGATTCCGTATCAAAAATACCCGACTAACAAGGTTTGGAGAGGATATGGTTAAATTTTACAAGATCTTCAAAATCAGCGCTAGGCAAGAAATGGTAAACGATTTTCTAGCGACCGCGTAAAAAGACATAAATAGAACCACCGTATAGTTGGAATGAAGGGTATAAATTGGACGTTTAGTCGATAGCAAGTCGAGTAAGCAACCGGCCGCCAGCCAGACGAGGGGGGTGAAAATACTGCGCTATCATATGTTACACTGTATCGTTCATAATAGCCTTCCAATGTTCTGGCCATCCATGGAAACTTACATTTCTAACAAATCTTCTCCCTTGAAGTATTCTTGTGAATGATTTGCTTTTGCGCGCACGCGGCCAGTTAACCATTTATGACGAAAATCACGAAAAGTTAGGTGGTTGCAAAAAAATGACGTTTTAGCGATGGTCACAAACTCTCAGGTAAACATCCCAGATTAATTCAGGACGCAGTATTTAATATCCCTAAACCTTTTGCATGGTCTTTAATTTGAGCAAGTCGATCTAGTGCTTCTATGCGTGTATTTACTTTGTGTCCACAGTACAGTATTAAAGATAGCAAATTATTTATTCAACATAAACCAATTTATGGAAGTCTTTAATGTTTTTACTAAGGAACTTAAAATTTTTTGTTAACTGTGTTCATCTTTACTGCATTGTTTCTGAGCGTTGCGCTCATCTCATTACGATATAAATGTGTAATCGACGTATTTTTCATATGTGTCGCGCTACCGTGTTAATACTGTTTGAATGTCAATGTAATACAGTTACTGAAATTACAAGTTGAAAATGTGCTTGCTTTTGATAAGTTAGCACCTCGGGCCACGCAGCCAAAGCAAAGCCAAAAAGCCTTTAAAGTATTCGCAACTTCATTAATCATCTAGCCATTACGGTCTTTCTGAAGAAAACTTGCTAATAGCGCAAAAAGGCGTTAAAGTACAACTTAAAAAAAGCGCATTCTTATTTTATACAGCGCACGCCTTAATTTCAAACAGACTACTTACATCGCGGTACAATGCTCTACAATATTACTTTTTTTTATATAATATAAATACCTAATGGACTACAAACGGCTGCAAATTCACCAATGTCTTCTTGGTTGTCTCTCTAATTTTAAAGTTCGTCTTTAAGATAAAAAAGCATACACATCTATACAATGGCCTTACAGGAACAACCAGCTAAAACATTCTAAGTGTTTTTCATATTTTCTTCAGTGGCCTTGCTTCATCTTTTGATAATTTCAAATATTTGTTATTAACAATAGCTTCCGTCGAGTTAAGCTCTGAGGACGGTTTTCGCTCTCTCGTAACTCTCTCGCTCGCCAGAGCGGCTTAAATAATCATCTAATGGTACGACGGAACAAATTCAAACGCAGACATCGAGGAAGCGTGCGACTTAGCTTTCATCCTTAGAGCTTCAAGCGCCATCTTGGGTTGTTCGGTATGGCTTGAGAACGCAGCACTTTGACAAGGCCAAAGTGCGCCATTGTGCATCGGTATCTGCGATGAGGACATGTAACTGGAGTTTGTAGCGTTGAGAGAGGTTAGAATCCCTGGATATGTGTGATGGTGAGCACTCACAGGAACTGCGCCCGACAAACCGAGGAAGTAGTTAGGCGGTCCACATGGAATGCCTGGTCGGGGAGCTATAGGCAGGTGCGGTCCAAGTTTATCGCTTTGATAGCGAACTTTCTTTGTCAAACTCTGCGTTGGATTTTGTCTCTTTCGCCATTTAGCTCGCCTGTTTTGGAACCAAACCTAAGAAGAAATGACATATTTGATTAAAGGATCGACCTCTTCTCTACACTACTTTTCTTAAAAGAAACAACTTAATTTTAATGGCTTTCAACAAAAGGCGCGCACTAAAAGGATTTCCAAAAATCTATTTAACAGCGTGTGCACAAATCCAAAATTAAAACCTCTGAAGTCTCACAGAATAGTCAGTTCAAGGATAAAAGATTGCATCGGAGGTCAGTTTGAGGAAGCCTTTACGTGGATAGAATTATAAATGGTTGAAGACAAATAAACTTGATGGCTTTGGCTATTAATTGTGTATCTCAATATCGGAACTTGTATGTGTTTATAGTAATGGTCGAAAACGTTACAAAGGGAAGGGCAACAGGAAGTTTCCACAACGGTGAAAAAGCTAGTTTAAATTGAGATATTGTAAGGAACTAAATGTTTTTCGTTATCATTAATTTGCCGCTGCTGTTGCGCGTGTCATGTAAATTTGTTTAAATTTTCCACTGAGGATTAAAAGTTTAGCGATAGACTAACTCGTCACTTTATGTTGCTTCGCAAATAACAATTCCAAAGAAAAATTTAGCTTCGATGATCCTGTGCGGTGGTTGAAAACGGCAACGTAAAGTTTGTGACGAAATCTTGATCTACGTTTTTTCAGCCCCATTACTGTGGCTTTTATCAAAATAAAGTATTTCGATTTACTTCCAACTTTTTAGACTGCTTTTTAATACAACAATTTTTAGATGTGCCAGCGAAATGTACGGCTTAAAGAAAACGGTTGACAAAAAAGCAAACGAAAAGGCCTTATGAATGTAAAATTCAGCAGATCGAAACCTGCAATTGTTAGTTGCGTTCGACTTTTTTAAATAGCAGCGCTTCTAGAAAACATCACTGAAACTTTATACCTTGAATACATTCGTGCTGTTCTCTTATTGGCAATATCTCCATACTTTTAAAGGTGGAAAAAAGGAAATTCAATTATGCCTAAATTCACTAAGCTTGAAGGTATATCGTCGATCACACAATTTTCACTAGTAATATAATATTGCTCGGCGTCCTAATACAATTATGACCCCACTATTACACACGGCTATCGCTAACGACCACACCCGATTATTTTATACATTAGTTTTTTGTAACATAACGATTTTTAAAGATCGGATTTTAGATCTCTTTCCTACACTCAACATGAAGAAAACAGAAACTTGTACAAATTTGAAAGTTTCCAATTTTACGTGTAAAGCACAAGAAAACAAGTTTTTGTTTTGTATTACCTGGATTCGCGCCTCGCTGATGTTGATCTTGGCGGCGAGTTCCTCCCTCAGAGCGATATCGGGATAATGCTTTTTCTCGAAAACTTTCTCCAGTTCCTGTAGCTGTTGTTTTGTAAATGTGGTGCGGTTTCGACGTTGTTTTCTCCTGACTGTGGCAGAGCTCTCACCATCTATGTGTCCTTGTCCCTCTGGAGGCGGTGGCAGATCAGCCGACGCAGACTGATAGCTTCTGTACACCAGTGAAGGAACTATTGAGACAATTTGGCAGAAGTGTTAAACCCAATTCTTTTTGACATGCCCAGTTAGAAGTTTAAGTCTTTCTAACCCTAAATTAATATTATTTCCAACAAGAGGACAAACAAATTGTGCTTACACTTAGAAGATGAGGTTGCCAAGGTCTCTATTCCCAGTACATCACTGACTACATACTGGCTATGTGGCTTTCCCAAGCCAAGAGACTGTTCCATGGTTCGATCAGGGTCCGTTTGATCCTTAGATGCGTGTGTGAAGATTGAGCTCAGTGCAGAAATGATCCTTCCAACTCGCTCTATTTGAACTTATTAGCTGCCCGAGCTGATTAGGGCCTCGGCGCTAATTGTTTTTAGCCGAACAGCTGCAGAGAACTCACCCTCCTAGCCACAACGCTCGAGAAAATTGAAAATTAATATAAGCCCTGTTTGAATGCATACAATGGTAAATTTCATTACTAACGCCAAAACTAGATCCCGCGCACCTGCCACACGCGTGGCTAAGAAATCCCCTTCGAGGTTATTTGTACTCATCTAACATAAAGGCTACCAATATCAATGCTAATGTTCTTTGAATAATAAGACAATTTTACTAATGATAAAACGACCGGTTATAAGATATCTTAACACTGTTTCGCGCACTTCCTGTAAAACAAGCCGCCTCTCTGCTTCCCTGTACCCTTGAACAAGTACTTGTAACATTTTTCGAGCGCGGGAAATAATGATAATGGAAGGAATGTGAGCGAAGTTCGGCAGCTTAAAAGCCTGCTTCTTGTCTCATAACTGTGTGGGCTTCAGCGTTTTAATTAATCAGTATGAATATTGCTTAGAATCGTGCACTCAATTTGATTTGGTTTTCAGCTATAGCTCACAGCTAAATTGGGATGGTTCGGTAAACATGATCAATAAACATGGACTGTCATGAATCACAACAATTTTAGCTTTCCCGCTAATGGACATTGTAATTTGCGAAATTAAAAAGAGCATCATTTCATTTATTAAAATGGTCCCCACTTTGTCCTTGAGATCATTAAAACCGTTAATAGATGTGAGCTGCGAAAAATGAAATTGCATGGCAGTTCATTTTCAAATATCGCCCGCCGTAATGATAAAATTTAAATAAAGATCTCTATAGTGATATTTATGTCTCGGCGCCAAAAAATTTAAGTCTGTTAAAAGATAAAAACATTGGGCAAAAAATGCCATTAAAAATTGCTAATATCATTGAAAATGAAAACCCGACCCATTTTCGGAATAAGACAAGCAAATCAAATATTGAAAAACTGGATGGAACTGAGTTTTTGTAGTTTTCAGGTGTCCCCCATATAACATCCTTCTAAAACTCCACCAGTGTGAACGTGAGATCATAGCAAGAGTGTTAAAAAGGCTTCTGAGAAGAACGTCCGCCGAGCTTAACAAGCAGATGTTTGGTTCGACTCTTTATTTTATATTTTTTTTTATAGTGAATTACTTTTTAGTACGCTTAGAAGAGGAGGGTCTTTCTTAGTTACTTTTCAGGCGGTGGTTTGGGATGCTGAGTTCTCGTTAGGATGTTCGTGTACAGCGATTATGATCTATTTTCCTTTCCTATATTCCACATTCATACGGGGATTGCACTAACGTAATAAAACACTAGCATCAGCTCGTATGAAAAATTGATTAACTTCGGTTTAAACTTTGAGTTCAAAATTAAAATATTTACCTTGCTATAAATTTCGAATATGTTAAAAGTTTATTTAAACACAACATTCGAATTAAAGTTGTCTAAGCTTTGTTTTTTGTCAGTCGGTTTAGGCAGAGCTGAGTTTATAGCTGGATCTTGTTAAAATTCGTTGCACGAAGCTTTGTGTAAAAAGGTGAAGTTTTGCATAACTTTCTCCTGTTTCAAGCCACCCGGCCTAGCCGAGGTCATCTTAAAATTACCCCGAAACAATGCTAAACCAATTCCAAGCCAATCAGCGACACTTAGATAAATAATTTACAGGTTCGTGTAGCTTATTGTTGAAAACAGAGGGCATTCATTCTGTGATTAATGCATCCAGCCAATGGACCATGGAGACGAAATGAATGCTAACAACTTACGGACATGATTGGTAAAAATGTTAACGTTTATTTTGAACGCAATAGTCTTTGCTATGACCGAATTCTATTGTTCAGACTAATATCTTATCGAAATGATATTGTCGTTCTTTGAATAGACGCTAGCTATGTTGTTTGACTTATTTCTATTTGCGCGCTCGTGCTTCTGAGGTGAACGTTCAAAGTAGGCGGGTGTTATCTCGCGCCATTAAAAGGACGAACATTCAGTTTAGAATGCAATTGCCTGGTTTTTGTTTGTTGAAAAAACCGGAGCGTTTACTGTCCAGTTTTTGTCCCCACAGGAAACTACTAGCGAGTTAAAACAAAAATTGTACTTTTAAGTTTTATTTCGCTGCGAGAAAACTTTGCGAATGCCCTCCGAGAGCAATTAGATTTTGATCTGTTGTTGCGAAAAAACTGAAATTTTTCTTGAATTTTTTTTCTTAACAGCTGATATCTGTCTTAACTGTTTAACTGGACGCAAGTTTAGAAACATTCAACGACACTTTTGTTTGCGGAGGAAAAATAATAGATTTTTCAAGATGTTGAAAGGCATATCCACCCTCGACACTTGTTTTTTAACCATCTCAATGCGTGTTTTTAAAACCGTCCATAAAGAGAAGTGCCCATAGCGGAAATACAGAGTTAACAAAACACAAAGCGATTTAATTGAGACGCACATTGACGTTACATTACTGATTAATTGTGTGCGGTTCTCAGTAAATTACAAAATATTTGTATAAAACAAATGTACGTTTGCCTGCTTTGTCACTGAATATTGCGATATTTCGTGGGGCAAGGTTGTAAAGTGCAGAGGAGAAATTTTGAAGTGCACCTTTGGATTTAGTAGTACAGATTTCAAGCGGATTTCTTAATTATCGATCGCTTTTGTCCGCGCAATGTTTTAGTTTTTTGTTAGCGATAAACACAGCATTTTTTTCATTTAAGTCACTGTAAGATCTCTTGGACAAAAGCTTTTGTTGCTTTATTCAGCGATGGATCCAGCAGAGACTAGTAAAAACAGGATTCTTCTGTCGAAAACCCAGTCATGGTCACGTTTGTTAAAACAGAAATCTATTTCAATTACATGAAAACCCGTGCAGTGAAAGTTTTTGAAAATTTTGCCTCCAAATCGAAATGTTGGTTTTCTTCCCATCTTTGTTTATAAATCAGTTGATTAGTGAAGCCTTCGCAAGCGGACTAGAAGCGACTGGGCTACGGAGTAAAGAAGTCCAAAAAGCTGTCTTTCTAAAGGGCCTGTGATTTCCTGACCCGTCTATGAAGAATTGCGGGATTGAATTAGAAACAGAGTGAAGGATTGCCTCAGGTTCTAAAGGTACTTTACACCCACGCTTACGTGTGTTAACGGTCAGGTGCCTAACCGAGTATGGATGGCAAATGATAAGATCTTCGATTTCTTTTTCAGATTAGTGACTTATCCATAAAACGCCATCATTCTTTGGTATACTTCGACTTGTCTTGTTATAATGTTACGTTAAATGGATGGTGTACAGATTGCCTCAATGACATCTTCATGAATGCGTTATGAGAATCGCAATTCAAGAAGAAGCTACAACACACGATGTTTTAGAAAGGCTACCGTTTTTTTTTTTTTTTTTCAGAGTGAGACGTTTTGGTGTCTCACCGTAAGATAGCTGCGTGAATCAAATTGATTTGAAAATTGAATCGTTACAACTCATTTGAATTAAACTGCTTAACAATTTTTAATGGAACAAGCCGTCGTTGTACTGCCAACGATAAAGTCTTTTTCTCGCATCTGACCTGTTGCACCAAAAATTCAAATGTATTTGTTCGTATGCACTGTTCGATGTCGAAGAAGGTGTGACGACGGAGAGTTGTGGGCAAAGATGAACAAACAATTCAGCTGAATTGCCTATAACGATGCACGTTGAACGAAGTTAATTAGAGTAAGTATAAAAGAAATTATTTATGATTATAGTATTTCTATTGAAAACCATTTAGATAAACGGCTTTTATTAAGTTAATTATGTTAGCTTCTGGACAATTCTATTAAAATACCAACTTAACAAAAATGGCTCCAAAAAGTTTCATTTTCCCAGTTAGTTCAGATTTTATCATTTTATTACAACGATTTTGAAACTCAGTAAATGAAACTACTTGCTTCCTTAATTGCTCCCGGCTGATAGCATCTAACACGGTGAAAACACAAGACAGGTTATCGAGAAATGTCAACAAAAAGCCAAAAATACATACATTTGTAAGTCGAACACGCACCTTTTCTTTCAATTACCAACCCTATTCATCACTGTCCTTGTTTATTAAGTAGTTAACTTGTAAAACAAAGCGAACAAGAAAAAAAAAAAAAAAAAAAAAAAAATAACGAAAATCATTTAAAGAAACTTGTTTTTAATAAAGAATATTACAAACCAACACTACATCCAAAAA
>Ga0126339_10000461_pt1 | contig 22456 bp, 12 predicted proteins | sample OrbTmetagenome_2_FD_92532 | JGI IMG/M metagenome (GOLD analysis project Ga0126339, IMG submission 92532) | Coral microbial communities from Petempiche,Puerto Morelos, Mexico - Orbicella T R C metagenome | ecosystem: Host-associated > Invertebrates > Cnidaria > Coral | place: Petempiche,Puerto...
CCAGTCCATCAGTCCGTCAGCCGATCCAGTCAATCAATCAGTCATGCAGTTACTCAGCCCGTCCGTCAGTCAGTCAGCAGTCAGTCCGTCAGTCAGGTAGCCAGTCAAACAGTCAGTCAGCCAGCAAGTCAGCCAGCAAATCAGTCAGTCAGTCAGTCAGTCAGTCAGCCAGTCAATCAATCAGTCAGTCAGTCAGTCAGTCAGTCAGCCAGTCAATCATCCAATCCGTCATTCAGTTATTCAGTCAGTCAATCAGTCAGGCAGGCAGTCGGTCCGTCCGTCCGTCCGTCAGTCAATCAGTCCGGTCGTCAGTCAGAGAGAAAGTCAGTCAGCCAACAAGTCAGCCAGCAAATCAGTCAGACAGTCAATCAATCAGTCCATCAGTCAGTCAGAAAGTCAGTCAGCCAGTCAATCACCCAATCCGTCACTCAGTTATTCAGTTAGTCAGGCAGTCGCAGTCAGGCAGTCAGGAAGTCGGCCAATCTGCCAGTCCGTCAGTCCGTCAGTCCCTCAGGTCAATCAATCAGTCATTCAGTTATTCAGTCAGTCCGTCAGTCAATCACTCAGTCAGTAGGTACGCCAACCAGTCCGTCAGCCATACAGTCAGTCAGTGAACAGAAAATCAGTCAGTCATTTAGTCAGCAGATCAGATAGAGGGTCATTCGGTCAGTCGATCCGTCAGTTAGTAAATTAGTTCGTTAACCAGTGTCGGTCACTAGATCCGTCTGTCGGTCAATCAGAACGTCGTCTAGACAGTCAGTTAGTTTGTTAGTCATACCGAGTGACGGTCGGTCCGTCCGTTGAAAAGACAGTCAGGCAAAACCAACAAGTCAGTCGTTCAGTCTGTCAGTCATTTTGTAGTTAACTTCTCAGGTTTTAAATCAAATTAAATTCTCAGGTACACATGACAGAAAACAAGGCGACACAACCGTACAAAAGTCTAGTCAATCTTTAAATCCAGTTTTGACACAAGTCAACCCTCAGGATACAACTCGATACACCAGAACTGTTACTAGCTCCCAGTTCACTACGAGTAGAAGTCCTCTTTGGAGTGGTCAAGGTAACGGAACAAGTAAATAGATAACAAGATCGAAAAATAAATAGATTTTTATTAACAAAGAAACCCACGTTTCTGCCTGGTTTGTCGTGAACACAAACACTGAACCCGCCTTTTCTCAGCAACTTTGTAACATGACTACAGCCGACATGAGAGCAGTTCATTATCGAGCTCGTTCTTGTTACTGGCTTCTTGGCCTCTGTTAACTACCATTTTCTTCTTTCTTTGCTGATCTGAATTTGAAAGACCCCAGGCGTAAAACACGGTAGCTCTCATACACTCCCTGACCGAGGCTATCTACCAGGTGCTCAGAGTTAAGGGGAGAAATGAAAGTATAGGCAGAATGGTAAATATTTAATTTATCGCATACAATATCGACCTGTTGCCTTTGTTCCTCTACCAGCAACACAAATGACAGATCCACCCAACTCAGTAGAGTAAAAATGACGCTCATATCACATGACGTCTATTGGTTCATCTTTGTCTTCCCGCCCGAGTGCTCAGTGCGGGCGCACCGCGTTTGAATCGAAAGAATTTGGGGTAAGGGTGATCTTGCAAATACGGTCCGTGTGTGTCTAAGATTTTTTGAAGGGAAAATCATTATTTTCGGAGTGGAGGATATGTAATCCTTAGGGTAGCACTATACTGAAAACAAAACTTCTTTTTCAGACACAAGAGCTTCATCAACGGATACTAAGAAACTCCCACCCCTTGTTCCAACCTACTCCTTGCACCAAAGGCGAGCATCTTCCGACAATGCTCTAAGTGATCAGGGGTTACCAGCGACCGGTGATAGGGACAGTGACGTCAGTAAACTTAGCAACAACAAGGTACCCAGTCCCACAAGTCCAGTCAGCGAACTAACCTCGTGGCGATGCCAGCAGTGTCACAAGACCTTTACTCAGCGAGTGGCGTTACAAATGCACGTGTGTCCGTGTCAACCGACCAAGCCTTTCCAATGTGGACAGTGCAGTGAAACATTCACTAACTCCTCAGACCTGCGTGCGCATGTGGTTTCCCATACTACTGAGCGGCCATTCAAGTGTGGGTTCTGCTCACGCACATTTGTTGGCGCAACAACGCTGAACAACCACGTTCGAACACATATGGGGCAGAAACCCTTCAGCTGCGAGAAATGTGGTATGACATTTTCACAAGCCATGCACCTCTCCAAGCATGCGCGGGAATCGTGTGAATACGTGAATGGCACAACTAGAACGGATTCTGTAACGGCTCAAGCACTGCCAACTTAAAAGAGTGACGTTGGAATTTTTTGGCCAATTTTTAGTATGTAAGACAAATCAAATGGAAGTAAAAGCAAATGACATTGTTCTTAAGTAGCAAAACACCAGAGGGATAACAATTGAAAATTGGGAAACACTGAAAATTATTAGTGGCGTACTCCTTGATAAAAAAAAAAATTCAGAACAGAATGAGTCTTGTATTGCGACGCGATTTTGTAGCAAAAAGAGAGTTCACACGGCGCTATGATGACTCATAAAGTTTGACTCGCAAGAGTATGTTAAGCGTTAAATGCATGTGTATGTTTTTGTTGCTTTAGCTGTTCAGCTCTATTGTTTTAACTACCATTTTGTAGAGCCAAAACAACAAAGATTGAAAAACAAAAATTGTCACAAAATCCAGCCGGTGCGATTAGCTGTTGACCAGAAGGGTTTTGTAGGTGAATGGTAGCGCAGACATTTAATAGCAGTACCAACAAAGAGTGTAAATACAATGGATTTCGCCGCTTGCTGCTATCTATAACATAGAAAAATAGTTTCTAAATGATCTGTAAATATTGTCAATAAAGAAAGATATTTTTTCAACCGATTATTTATCGTGTGCAATACCAATACCTTGATTTAAGTTGCCTAAACAGGAGTTCAAGTCATTTCAACCGGATTAGAGCTTAGAACCAATATAAACCATTACCTCTCCAAGGGGTGTTTTAAAAGGCAATTGGGGTGACGACGGGGAATGGGGGGGAGAGGGTGGGGAGTAAGAAACTGATGAAATAACATGTTCTCTTAAGAAAACAGTATCTCAATATCATTAATTGTTATTAGAAGGCTAATATCCAAGTGATTGTGTTGGGCTTTCCCGCCAGATTTGATCGATTGATAATCTATCTATCACGCTTCTCTATTTTTAAAGGCTTCTTTTGTATGTTTGCGCCAATATTTTATTCGCATTTGCAAGTTCTTGAAAGAGTCCTTTGTCTCTTACATAATCCTTGTTGAAACGCCTTTGAAAAAAATTGTTATGGGCAGGTATTTTAAACAAACTAACTCAGTGTAGGTACCCTATACATCCATATCGATTCATCTCAAAACGCATAGCACGGGGCAACTAAAAATGTTGCATCGTAATTCGCAGAAATCAGCACTTTAAAGGTCCACAAACAATGAGAAGTTAAATTTTCATCTTCCGCGACATTTAAATAGTCTACATATCATGCAAATATGAACAATGTTTTCTTTATAGCTCCGTCTCTCAGAGATTAAAAGATTAAGGTATTTTTCTCTTTGTCAGCTATGTCTGCGGTAAATTTCTTACCATTGTTATTTAACCCATGAAGTTAGGATCAAGGTCTCCGCAGGGTTATGGTTTCTTTAAGTAAAAAAGTAATTTAAATTTCATTAATAACCACAAGACAGTTATTTCAAAAGGTCTGAGATATTGGTATTTAAATGAGAAATTTATGTTCATTATTATTGAAGCGTGACAAGAAAGCGAGCTTGTTTCCCGCCAAAACCCAACATAATGTTAATCAATTAACATTAATGAAACACACAACCTACATTTTAAAAACTGATGTTAATTTTATTCGGAAGAAATAGTAGGCTCTTAAAATTTTACTTCGAGAAAAGCGAAGTTTATATCTGATTTAATCCCAAGAACAGCAACATATGGTAATCGAAAATTCAGGACTTGGTTTTACAATTCAAAATTATTTTCTTTGATTAAAATAAAGTGGGCGTTGTGATATGCTGCGGCAAACAAAAGGTTCGAGTGTTTTGATTGTTCTTTTTGGTTTCTTTAGAAAGATTACGTAGGTTCATTTTAGAACGCTATTCAACGCAGATTAGCCAGTTCATTGCAATTCGAACTTACGTGAGCAAAACAATTGAACATTTCTTTCAGAAACCTAAAAAGACCTTTTAAAAAGTTCTTTTCTACTAGCATGTCAAAGAAAAAACGCCACATATTTAACATTTATTTGAAATTTGACTTAACAGTTTTCGTCGAGTAAAAGCTATCACGCGTGATGCACGTGCGTGCGTGGCTTCGCGCGTGGTGTAACACGTGTTGGAACAGGATTTTATGTTGTCTGGTGTGCCAGTTGAGCTGTATTTGGCATCATCTAACATCTAAGATTTGGACTATAACCTAAAATAACGTTTGATCTGAGAGAAGTTAACGTTCTGTTAAGAGGCAGTGGTATGTTAGTGTTCGTTAAAGATCTTAATAGTCTGCGTCATTAACTGCACATAAACAGGAGATTTCTAAACAGTAAGTAATCAAAGCAACAGATATTGTTAAATCATGAAAAGATAGCGTATCGCCAATAGTTGATCCAGAATGAAGATACATAAACAGAGAAGAAACGAGAGTATAAAATTTCAGAGCATACACAATTATAGGATATCATTATGCTAATGCATAATTATGTCAAACACACGGATTACTAGCTTTGGCGCGGAAACACGGGGAGCTCAGAACAACCTGGCGTCTTAGAATCTACCAAACCGGTTGAAAAAGGCAATTTCCCTGATCGATCTAAAATGTTGCTGTAGCATTCACTGACTGTGATTGAATAAAAATTACCGTTCTTCCAACTCTATCTATCTTAAACCTCATTCAATATTCAATATACGGAGCAAATTATTACTTTAATTATCTCACTCAGAAATGGCGCGAATCTTGCCCAACACATGACATACATTACCAACAAAAGGCTTCCCTTAACGATTGTCTTTAAATCCCTATTATACTATAATTTGTGGTAATTCTTCGTAAACACAATAACCTTTAATTTAGTGTGAAAAAGGCGCCAAACTATTAACTGTATCTTTAAATACCAAAACACATATTACTGTTTTACTAAATACACCAGAGCGCCAATTTCTCTGCTTTGTGCGCAACCTTGTAAACAAGCCAACAAATATTCATCGAGTGTTTAAGGGACACCTTGATCAATCGAAGAGTTAAGTCAAGAGATAATGGAACTTGAATACGAGGTAAGGATATACCAGCCGCTAGCAGTGTTAAATAAACTGTCAGGATAAATGCAGGGCTACAAGTATTATAGACAAATACATTTCCCGGCGAATTAGGGCGAATCTACGTTGCTGAAACAAGAGATGAATTTTCTGCAATCAAAGCTTAGCTTATGTTCCAGGTAGGATAAATTCGGGTATTGTGCAGAGTATTGCAGTCTGTACCACTCTGTAGTGATATTCGAGGGAACTTCTGGGTCACACATCACTGCTTAAAGATATTCGTTCCATGGTGGAGGCAAACCTTGATCTAATTTTCATGTCAAAAATGTCATTTTTTATTATTGTAATTTTTGTCTCCTTTTTCTGGTATGCACGCAAACTATGTGAGATATGAAGACTGCCAACATTCTAGATCGACTTAAAATTGTTCACTAAGGAAATTATTCAGAATTTAAACGAAGATTGGTAAAGGAACAATGCAATCAACAATAAACAAGTTAACTTAGGATTTTATAGCCGGAGATCTCTTTATAATATATCTCTATGTCAGTACCAACGGTAGGTTTGTCAATAAGGCAAAATCATAGCATGTTCTGAGTGAAGCTAAGTGAATAAATACTGTTATCTTTCCCGCAGAAACTTAACCTTGCTGCAGATCATTTTTATCATCACGTTTCTCAGCCTGCCGCAAAGAAACCACGGTTTCAGAAACCGCTTGATAGTCCCAGTCTCTCTCAATGTACCTCAACTGAGGAGCACTTCACCTTTAAAGATCTACAAAGATGCTTATTCAGCAATAGTGAAATCCAGCCAGTCAGCATCAAACAGTCAGTGGTAACGCAACGAAACGAATGCTTCTGTGAGTACCGTCACAAAAGTTGATCGCCTTGCAGCAAAGATAGTTTGACAGCTCCTAGTTTTCGACGCACACTAGTATCACGCACTAAGGCCGGCTAACGCTCGAAAAGTCAGTTGCACAAATTTAGATATGGTGGTTGATTTACAATCCAAACTGATTACAGTGCTTTCACTTGCTGGCCGATCCAGTATGAACACAACAATTACGTTATATGATTTTGAACGAACAGGAAGAATTATCAGTTAATAGTTAACAAAACAAAAGTAAATCTCGAAACCTCAAGTGACGATGTTTTAGTTTTTACTGCAACAAAACGAACTGAAAACTTTTCAGTTACTGATCTTTGTACTGCCTTTCGTTTACGTGTCAGGGTGTGACGCAAGTTTAACAGACACGAACTTTCAGTGTCCGAACCATAAACATGAAAACACCGCCAATCAGTTACCACTCGCTCTCAGATCACTTCCACCGGAAGTGGAATTGTGTGCATCCAGCATTCCTGGAACGGGATTCGGTATTTGCGCCAAGCGAGCGTTTCCTGTTGGCGCGTGGATTGGGCCTTACGAAGGAACATTTGTGAAGCCTGAGGAGCTGTCTTCTGTTAAAGATACAACATACATGTGGGAGGTAAGTGTGGTACATCGTCAGCCGTATGAGTTTGTCGTACGCAGACAGCTTTGATCTTACCACACATCGAATGGTAGTCAAAACTCGAAGCAAAAACATGCAACTGACGCCAAATGTAAGGAACATGCATAAGATAATTAATTCACGACTTTTAACTGTGCTTCTCATAGGTACGTTGTTAACCATAAATGTATGAATTCCTTCATCCAGCCAAATTTTGCTCGTTAGAGGCTAACAATGGTCAATTGGACTGATTTATGGCGAAAAAGAAAGTTTTCAGGGAGAAAATTTGTGCTTTTCGCTAGGACACACGACACGTTTTCTGACCAATAAGAAAGCACAAGAAGCGTAAAACCAAAAACGCGCAATGAGGATTTCAGTTGTACAAACAAATATTATTTGGAGGTTTGCGACAGAAACCAAGCAGGCATCTTTTTATTATACCACCAGATTTTCAAGGAAGGCAAATTGGCCGGATACATTGACGGAAGCAACGAAAATGTCTCAAGCTGGATGCGTTTCATCCGCTGTGCTCGCCACAAAGCTGAACAAAACTTGTTTGCCTTCCAGTACCTTGGAAAAGTATTCTACCGCTCTTTCAAGGCCATCCTGCCTGGACAGGAAATGCTGGTTTGGTACGATGAAAAATATCCCCAATACCTTGGCATTCCATCAGCTATTTTTGACATGGGAGCTGTGATACCGAGTGGTAGGTTATCTGTTATCAGACTAGATACTTCCTGATAGCTTGATAGAGCTGTGGCAATATTTTTATCCACAGCTAAAATGTAACACAGGATGTCTAGCCAGCCTTCAATCCTGGCCATATATTGTCATGCTGTAATCATGAAAGATACTCTCACATTGCCCCTCTCCGTCATCAGGTGTAAAAATGGCTAGCAATCGGAAATATTAGAGAAACCTGACAAATATCTCGGGTTAACCAGAAAGGCTAGTATTCCTTGTTGAGGAGTAACTGTGGTCGCCCATTTGTCCATCAGTGTTTGTGACAGAATGATCACTTGCTAATTGCTGTGTTCCGTTTTTTTCTCGGCAGGTGCCAGTTCAAAGCCTGATGAAGTGATAGTTGTCTCTCCACGTAAGGCAAGCCAAACATCGTTCTTTCCCAGTCCTCCTCCTTCGCCTGTTTCCAATCCCAGCAGCAGTTCTTTTACGGTTACGTCCGCGCCCATAAATGAAAAACGTACCCCTCCATATCAACTTTGTGACGAGAAACTACTTTTTTACCAGGAGCATGGAGTAGTGGAACCTGTGTCTTACACCACCTCCATTCCCAAGCAGTGGACCAGTCCGCTGGATCAGAATAACGGTGATCCACTGAGAGATCCACAACAAAGCGAACATGAAACGTCTCCGTTACGAAGTGGAGACCTTAATGAAAACGCAACGCTCCCGATGAACTCAGTTTTTAACAGTACTTCTGAGCAATGCTCATCATGGACATCAAGTCAAAGTCCGCTAAACCCAGCGTTACTTCAAACGTCGACGGTTCAACAGAAACCTTTTCAGTGTGGCCACTGCCCGGCTTCTTTCACAAATGTCAATCAATTGCGCACGCATTCTGCCATTCATGTGAGCAACAAACCATTCAAATGCGGTTACTGCTCGCGTTTTTTCAACGGGGCGACGACTTTAAACAACCACATTCGATCACATGTTGGAGGTCGACAATTTGCGTCTTCTCTAAGATGACATAGTAGAACGCAGAACAAAAATCAGTCCAGTGTGTGTATACTTTGTCGACTAAGAAGATTGCCCCATTAAACGATAAACCTCCACACTATAAACACATGATAAGAAGTAAAGTAGCGAGAAGGCGAGGGCAAGGGCATTCTGTTTAACTGAACAATGTAGTTAAAATCAACGGACGTTAGAATTCTCAAACTGTTCGTTGAAAAAAAACAATATGTTCATATTTAATTGGCTAACTCGGTGGATAATATTGCCAGTGATTTGTACTGATCCAATGCACACGTGGCAATTTTCCATTAGAGATGTATCACGTGACCAATTTTGACTTAGGCACCAGCTAGTGGCAGATTGAGACAACTAGAATATTATAATACACATAGAATATTCCAATTTATAGCATAGTAAAGTTCGTAATACAAGGAGATGTACATCTGGTATAGTACACTTCACAGAGATTAAAGATTCAGAAGATTCCAGTGCCTGGAGGAAGACTTTATGACTCAGTCTGTCTAGACAGAAAAAGTCGTAACAATAGCTTTCTTGAGTGTAAATAGTTTGAACGTCGATAGTTGGAAGCTAAGCAAAGCAGACAAAGCAACCACACTAAAATAAAGATAAAGTTTGCTCGAATTGCAATGCTGAGGTCTTGTAATTAAAAACAGATAACATGCTATAGTGTGTTGAATTTGGTTTCAGTGGGTTCCCTGGAGGAATTAACTGGCTGGCCTTCATATATCCGCCCGCTGATCCAAGAGGAGATTGACCGCTGTATAGAGGCTATTATTCACTTCCTCCCCTTCCTTTTGATAAGTTTGGGAAACCATGCAATTAGGGCACTTGAAAACAACTGACCACAAATATGACTTTAGCCATGCGCATTACCTCTGCACTACACCTTTAAAACAGAGACTAAAGGAATACAGCGCACGCTTTCCACATGAGGAATTCTGCGACATATGTTGCTATATATTTCTCATATTAGTACTTAATCCAGGTTTCCCAACCACAAATACCAAGTTCAAAGCTTCAAGAAGAAAATATTGAGCACTTGGGTTTCATCATAAATCTGTTGACTTCATAACAGACATAACAATCATTCTGGTATCTAGGGACCCCCCTTTGGGACCACATTCATCTAGGCACTGTTGTTATTTCATTCCCTTTTGTTGTTATTAAGAGGTGGTCGAAAAGATGCAGGCTTTTTAATCTTTAGTTGTTCAAATAACCTTACGGAACCCGAGAGTCAGACCCAGTAAGCAAGATACATCAACCTTGAAATTGACAACTTCTAGAAGGCTTGTTATTAATCAAACTGTCATGCGCATGAGAATAATCTTCATACATTAAGGAGAAAGGATAGCTTTCGTGCAATGAGTCGAGCTAGAGGTTTTTCAAACAATGCACAGATCGCAGATGATGTCATTTAAATGTAAATCAAATGTTGACATCTCTCCTTAGCCATTATCATGATTGGTAACTCCATGCTCATCCTCCCGTGAACACTTGAAGCTGAGAGTTTCCTTCACGCAAACGAGCAGTCTACCATATTAAGTATGTAAGAAGCCTGTCAAAAAGTGCAAATAAATGGACACTAAGTGACACCAACGGTAAAATCCTTTTGGACTTGGAAGAACGCTTCGACTTTATGAAAGAACAAACAGCTAAGGTAATGTACAAGGAATTTGTCGATGAAATCCAAATATGGGTGTTGATAGCTGATGCAGATAACTGTCTTTTGAAAGGTTTGGTGTGCAAAAAATACTTAGCAAAAACCGGCAAAGAAAACAAGCGTGATTGCGTCAGGCCAGGGTGCTTGTTTTACTAAGAGTGTGTTGGTTTCAGATGTTAGCAAATATTTCTGCTTTGACAGGGAACCCGGCATGGTTTTTGTTTATTATCTGGGTCATTTTAAGAATATTAGCAAATTTTTGAACAAGAGTACGATGATAAAAACTGATTAACTAAGGTTATGAACAGCCATTACTTTTCTTTAGTCAATTCAAAAACACCAGTTTCTATCCATGATGAATTTCCATTTTAAACGATCAGAACTTCTTTGATTTAGCTCATTTGGATTCATTAACATGGAAATTCTCACGCCAAATTTGCATTTCTTTATTTGAAAGATACGCTTGGTTAATTAAAGCAACACCAAGTTCACCCAAACAGTTCACAAGTATTGCGACAAAGAAGCTTTCAAACTTCACTGAAGTGGATAGCTCAATAGAGTGCAACAATGAAATGCTTTTAATTGCCCATGCAAGACATGCAGACATCTGAAATAAAACGCTCTGTAAATGAGAGCAGCTGGGGTTATTCGTTCATGTGTACAACAATAAAAATATGCAAACGAAGCTATTAACGAGGATAAAACATAACTAGCCGGCCTCTAATGGAAGTTTCCGGGCGCTCTGAGGATCGCAACAAGCTAAAAACATCCTTCATACGCGAAAACAATACTAACGAACTCTTAAAAGTTAAAAAAAACTCTTGACCGGTAACTAATTTTCATTATTTAGGTCATGGTTTGTCGCATAGTTTCAAACGGTTTCTTATTTAAATTACGTCACTATTTCATCAAAGTCGTGAAGTCTGAACATTTCGACGACGTAATGAGCTGTTTGCGACGGCGGTTCTGTTACCAACTATCTCCTTTCCTCGTAAATATTGATTGAGTTAGCTTCGTTGTTGTCTCTTACCAGATAGTGCGCAGTTAATTAAAGTCCATTCGTACTTAACAGGTCAACGAAATAACTCTTGTTGACATGGTAATGTTGGGATTGTTTCGCTTGATTCTAAGGAAATCGATCGACTATAGTTTATCTTCATTACAGCTGTATGTTTCAAACACTGCTCTCTAAATTTCAGATGAGTAACGCAGGAATTTCAAGAGCAAAGACAACTGGGGAACACACATTTGTCAGTTCACGGGCTAGAACGCTTCAACCACAAGCAAATCGACCAATGCTGTGCACAACAGATGATCTTCACCGATGTCTGTACAAGCGCGATGAAGTAATCGTTGTGAGCAAGGAAGATTTTAGAACTTCCCTTCAACACAAAGAAGAAGTCCACAGCTACTGTAAGTCACAGTTCATGTGAAAAGTGCGTAAGAATTAACGAACTAACAACGTAATCCTGTTCACGAGTTCGCATAGGGAAGCGCCGGAATGGCGTTTTGACTCGCAAACTAGGCCATAAAGTTTTTATCTACTTTCATATTAGATCATTACTTATGTGAAATATTCATTAGTTTACTGAGAGAGTAAGACAATAAGCTATTCATTAAGTGAGCAAACACCAAATACAATTTAAATTGTTATTCAGTGATACATTTTGATACACTCCTGGTTACTTGAACATCAGTTCTTCTTTGATAAAAGCTGACTAAACCAACTCCTATTTTATAAGCAAGTGAAGAAAACCATTATTAGGGTTTAAGACGGATAGACCATAAAACCACACAGCCTAAAATTGTGTCAAAAATAGTCTTTTAGTTGGTGTCGTTTATCGCTAACAACAAGCTTTGGTTGACGGCATCATTTTCACTACGTCATAAGGAAATAAAGATTCTTTTGTAAATCAAAGCAATATAATTTCATTACGTAAGAAATCCAAGTTGTAACTACAAGGAACTTAAATATCGTCGATAGATAATCACGTTTTGAGTCCAACTTTCATCAAAAGGACCTAACATCTACGTTTGTTCTAACCTGGATCAGACTCGATTGCCCATTGACTTCAGTGGTATGTGAATGGGACCTGAAAGAGAGTCAAAGAGAAACCATAAGAGCGAATTTAATCAGATCTTCCTCCTGATGGAAATCTCCTTAGAACATTTCACATTGTACATGTTTTCATTCGAAATATTAGGAGGCTTAGACCAGAAGTTCAGAATCTAAAGGAACAAATGAGCAGTTCAAAACCTTTGCCACAAATGCCTTCAAACATCATTGTATGAATCATTAAAACACTCTCAGTCTTAATTCGAGGATTTCAGAGGTTATTCTCCAAAGCTATGGCTAGTCTCTCGTAATTTTAATTTGGTCCCCATTTTTATGAACTTCCAGCTCTGAGCAAGAAGATAATAATGTCGCTCTCTTATTTCACTAGGGCGCTAGTTTTTAAGGTTGACCAAAACACTAAGGTTTACCAGCCCTAAGATTTGCTACTAAGCAAGAACTCTAGGGTATTGATCAGTCTTTATAATAATAATTCTAGTATAGTAAACCGGTTTATTTTCCAACTGCACTCATTAGAGAGTACGAATTAAGGTCTAGTACAGCAAAACAGTCCATAATCTAACTGCACTCGCAACAGAGTGCAAATTCAGGTCTGAGCAAACTAGAAACAATTTTGGAGACAAACGTTTAAACCTAGTTTAGCCACGTGAAAAAAAATTATTCCTGAAACAAAGTTTTCGCCTCCTTTTTCCGTCTCGGAAACTAGAAAAGTATTTTTCCCCATTGGCCATGGAAAATGTTTGCTTCACAGGCACAAATTTTGCTTACGATGCATATCAATTTTTTTTTGTAAGAAACGAATACAATATCGCACGGTATTTAGTCTAATTAATCACCAACCATGTTCCGATAATGTATTGGCTTCACTGAGTCTCGGCCATCACGATGGCTTTATTTATATGGAACATGAGTGCGGCGAGTGTCGTTTAGTTCCGTTGATTCATTGATTATCTATGAAATTTTGACTGCCGGGTATCTAGTTTTCTTTTTTAAACAGTGTAGTATGCCAAGGCTGGGAGAATTCGTTCACTACAAAACCAAACTACAACCATTTAGAATCGCCTGGCATTTCTAAACAAATATCGAATACACTCAGAGAATTTCAACTGTAATTTCTGTAGATATTAAACTTATTATATGAGATTTGACTCTGGAGTCAGAGTACAAATATTTTCTAAGTTAGTGTCGGAACATCGAGATTTTATAGCACGGTGCCCAAGTTCGAAAATCCCCTCGAATAAAAAGCCAAAATAATTCTTGAAAACGCTTAACATTTCTAAACAAAGAGGTACTATTCTAATTAAGAATTGAATGAGATATTCCGTGGAAATTATATAAGAATTACAGGCTGCCGGGTATCTAGTTTTTTGGAAAACACTTCCCGGCTGCCGGGTATCTAAACACAAAAGCGACTGAACTGAATGAAGACGAAAAGAAATGTAAAAAAAATTCGGTATAAAATAAGCTTAGCTCTTCAGTGAAGTTTGTTACCTTACATTTGGGTTTTGTTCTTGAACACACCAATGAACTTCACCGATTCCTTCTGAACAACACAATCTGCGGTCATTATGAGCCGCGTAAACAAGTACTTCATTTGACTTCATTTGCACAAGACGTATAATTTTCACTGGCAGCAATACTATTACTTCAGGTCTTTCCGTGAACCTTTCTAGTTTGTTACACTTTTCCAGAATATAGACGACTTGGGAGGTCATTATGCGCAGAACGTTTGGAAAGAAAACTCTATCTCGCTCGCTTTCCACTGACATGTTTCACTCAACTCAAAAATTGAACACCGCACCGACCACCGCGCCACAAATTTTGCCGCCTTTTCATACCATCACTTCGTTTAAAACAAACTGAAATGTCCACATCGTCCAGTCGATTGAAAAAATTCAATAAAACAATTAGTCCATTCGCCCTTGTTGGATACAGGTTATTTATAACCCTCTTAGATCTTTGTGTTTTGTGCTGCACGCAGCATAAAACACAAAGACATTTTAGTGTGAAGTATATAGCAAATCATTTTAACTCATCGTTTCTGTTTTAACCCAAGACTCGCAAAAGTGGAAATCCCGAACCATCGAGTTTGGATTCGAGTTCGAGTTCGTGTTCGAGTTCCAGTTCAGTTCCAGTTCGAGTTCGAGTTGGACTTCGAGTTAATTTTCGGGTTGGAGTTCGAGTTAAAGTTTGAGTGAACTAATAAAATATGCAAATAAAAAAGAACAAAATAAAAAAGAGGAGGCAGGTGAGGTGCTCGCAAAACAACACAACCCGCCGATATACTTGCATTTCTGGAAGGACCGCTTTTCGGGGAAAAGGCGCGGGGAAGCCCTTGACGAGCATCTCCATCATCGGGGATGGCACAAACACAAACGAAGGATTAGTTTTCCGCAAATTTTAGATGCTAACCATGAGCCAACGATCTCATGTCCATCTCTTTTAAGAAAGTGCATGTGGCGTGACGCGTGACGCGTGACACTAACGTTGTCCACGTGGTCATCTTGTGTTTTAAAATGACACATTTGGATAACAGTGGTATGATCTGAGGTCCTGTCATTAGTCTGCTTGCTGGCCATCGTGGCATTAGCAATGGAAAGGTAGGTTTAATTTAATTTATGAAGACTTGCAGTTGAAAGATTTATTAACGCTGAAACATGCCTCTGTTTTCAGTGATTAAACAATCATAGAGATCACTTCATCGCTAGAGAAAGATCAGAAAAGATGCACGTGGTGATACATTGTAGGTCTTATCTTTTCATCGTGGATCAAAACGGTATTTCGGAAGAGACTGAAGGATGTACAGTGGAACCCCGTTAATACGACCACCTTCGGGTCATGGAAAATTGGTCGCATTAACGGGGTCGTCGTATTAAAGGGGTTCTTTAAATAAGAAAATGACTGACTGAGCTTTTTGGGGGGGGGGCCAGAATAAAGTGGCCGTAATAACGAGGTGTTCGTATTAATGGTGTGGTCGTAAGGCGGGGTTCCACTGTAATACCGTTTTGGGATTGTATTTTTCTGCACGTAGCTTTACAGTGGAACCACGCCTTACGACCACCGCGTTAGTACGAACACCTCGTTATTACGGCCACTTTATTCTGGCCCCCAAAAAAGCTCAGTCAGTCATTTTCTTATTTAAAGAACTCCTTTAATACGACCATCCCGTTAATGTGACCAATTTTCCATGGCCCGAAGGTGGTCGTATTAACGGGGTTCCACTCTATTTGCTTATGCGCCCGTCCGAGTGGCACATGCAGTACCGACCTTACGCTATCTTGAGGGGTAGGCAAAGCTGTCAGAAATTACAGTGTTTGTTTGGGAATCCGATGGCAAATAACTTTTTCCAGACTCTAATTTAACACAATTTGTAAATCGCAATGTTAGAATTCCAGGTAGAAAAGATTGTATTCACCAAGTTTGAAGGATGTAGCTTTTCTAGAAGACGCTCAGCTAATTTTCCTAATTTCCATACATTTGTCTGTAAATTTGGCTGGGTAGACGCTGTTCGCGGGAAACAAAATATATTATATATTGAATTGAATTTGGACAAGTATAAATTGATTTATGTTTGCAAATGTTTTCCTTTTCAGTTTAATTAACACAGGTTTATATTGACTCGATTTTTATTTTATCCTTTGCATTTAATGACAGTACTCGAGACTAGCTACGCTGCAAGATAAAGTGATTCAATGACTTAAACAACATTAATAATTGCAATAGTTAGAATTAATTTTTAGGCTTTTAGTTTAAGTGGACGGCAGGTTGACTGCCACACTGTAACTAACTATTTTTTGGTAAATAAAGAAGAATAAATATATTGTTCCAATAGATTTCTTATAACTTTTTTTTAACTTAAGTGAACTACTGAAAAAAAACAACAAAACAACTGACTGCGGTCGGGCTACAAAGCCGGAAAAGATAATTAGGTTGTTTTGATTCCTTTTGTTTGGTCTTTGCAGTTTTCGCCTATCTCTTGTCAAATTTCTCATGTGTAAACTCGAATTCTAACTCGGTCGTCAACTCAAAGTCCAATTCGAACTCAAACTCGAATCCAAACTCGAGGGTTTATTTCTCCCCGCAAAAATACTGTACCGCTACACCACACACACTATTACATGTGTAAAAAATTAGTAGCCAAATTAAAACAATTGGCGTTGCTCTGCTATCATGTATTTAAAAGCTTTTACTTGACAGTAAAATAAGAAACACACAATGACAAATATGGTGGTGGAATTTATACAAAACAGCTTTCAAGTTATCACTAAAGTACCTTAGAAAACAGCTCAGACACACATAAAATTTTTTTAGTTACAATATTCACTGTTTGATAATTGATGACAAAGTAGAAAAATCAAGTTGTACCGAGGTTAAAAACGTTTCAATCTATCTGATATAATAATCGGGAATGGTGGGCAACCAGCTGTCGTTAAATATCGTAGAGTACTTTATGGAGCAAGGTCTGAATGGGTTAACCAGAAAAAGACCAAAGTTTACCGGCACTGAAAACTAACAAATGATGCGAAATATTCCATGTTGCCATGTGTCTGTTCAGTAATAGATCACAGGTGACGTCAAACGTGGTAGGAACATAAAAGCAGCACACGAGGCGATCGGTAACCGAGTGTATCACTGATGTTCTACCACATTTTGACGTCTTTTGTGATCTGTCACTGAAAAGACGCACGGCAACATAGAATCTATTTGTTTTATATATCTATATGACGTGATCTATGCGTCTGTCCTCCAATAGATCATAAGTAAGAACCAATCATAATACGAGAACAATTCGATATATCATATAATAAGTGTCTCGACTTCAGCATTCTTCTTACGGCAACATGGAATCTATTTGTTAAACTGGCGACTGGAAACAATCAAAATTGCCAAATATAAAATTAAACGTCTGAAATTCCTAATGACAAGCTAAAACATCTGTTCCTCTGAAATCTCCTAGATCCTCTCGTCCCCAGGGCCCGCGCGTTTTCGGTCAACGGCGCTCTGGATCAACCGGAATCAGAAAATCCTGATTCCGGTTCGATTTTGCGCATGCGTTTGATTTCAATAATGGTTTCTGAACATACCTGATCATAATTAACTTTACAAACATCCCAGGTTATTTGAACGGCAGCCAAGTGAAAGCTGTATAATTAAAGCAGGAACGGAAACTGACATTAATTACATTGTTTTTGGACGATCTTTGGACATTTAAAACAATAACTGTGCAAAAATTTACCCTCTCTCTCCCCCGCTAGGGTGCAAAGGATGCCGCCAAGAGCGCACTGAGCAGTGTCAATTGCACGGTCCTCATCAAACATTTAAACTAACAAGGACGGTAAACAACAATAACAACATAAACAACAGCGCCGTGGGATTACCAAGCGCAGTGGAGTCGTTTCCAAATGAAGTGGGCCTGTGTATATCAGGTATTCCTGGGGTGGGGTACGGTGTTTGCGCTAATCAGACTATTCCACTGGGCACGTGGATTGGACCATATGAGGGGGAACTGGTACGACCTGAAGAGGTGCTGTCTGGAACAGATACCTCGTACATGTGGGAGGTAAATTATTTTTATTTCGACTGTTTTCATTCTTTCACGGTTCAATAGCAAAAATCTTTTCAGATCGTAAATTACAGAGAAGTATCTTTTTTCAGAACCTTTGTTTTCAGAGTCCTAAGCTGTCTAATACTGTTAAATTATAAGTTCAAAAGTATCTCTCATATATTTCTTGTATTAATAGTATTTTTTGTCGATTGTAAGTGGGCAAAGTCTGTACACGAGCCAAGTGGCCCATCAGCCCGGCGCTTTTCTCCGGTTTCAGTAGCATGAAGCGACCAAGAGTATTTCTACTCCCCCCTTGATGGGATGCTAGTACATCACATGGTTACCCCAGCATTAAATTCAACGGTACCCATTTATACACCTGGGGGGAGATAGAGGTACTGTGAGAGTAAAGTGTTTCGCCTGAGAACAAAACACAATGTCCCCGGCCACGGTTCGAACCCGGACCGCTCGATCCAGAGACGAGCGCACTAACCATGAGGCAACCGCACCTCCCACATTGTCGCACGGTTTACCTACCATCAGAAACGCAAACTAGATATCTCACATATCGACCCATTGGTCAGGTGTATTATTTGAGTATCGCTGGTCAACGAAATTTTGGCGAAAATTTCAGTCAAACCGACTATCTCCTGTTGGTCAATAAAAATTGTTGAATTTTTCTTGTTTTACAGATATTTCATGAAGGACAGTTACTTTACTACGTTGATGGACGCGATGAAAACAAATCAAGTTGGATGAGATACATTCGCTGCGCACGACACAGAGGCGAACAAAACATGTTTGCATTTCAGTATTGCGGTCACATCTACTACCGAGCCTTCCAGGACATCCCCGCCACGACAGAACTGCTGGTTTGGTATGACGATAAGTACCCGCAGTATATGGGCATCCCGCTGGAAATATGCGAAACGTCCCCCCACAACCCTGTTGGTAAGATATGGTTCCGAGGGAGCTAGTCATTTGTTTTACTGATAAAGATTGCTCGATAGCTGCATTTTCCATTTTTATACTTTATTTTCTTGTACTTGACATTTATTGTCCATGCCAATAAATCAGTTTCAATGCCTAGCAATCACATTAGGCCTACGCAATTAAGCGTGGAAAAAGTACTTTAGCAAAACGTTGTAATTTCTAATTCTGGGGTGAAATAAGAGTTTGTATTGTTGTTGTTGCAAGTGCCGCATGAGACAAGCACAAATATTCCACGGTTTTGTGCAGTAGAAAACTGGTTTAACAGGTCACAGTACTCGTTTTGCTCTTGTCTTGGTGCTTCTAACTGCGCGCAACGCAGATAAAGGCTAAACACGACCTCGTAAGTCACCAAGCCAGCATAATTTAATGAAGGTAATAAGTGACAGTCACTTTGTGATTAATTCACTTATTTTTCTCGTTCTTAATACAGATCCGAGACAGCACCCTGAAATGGTAGTCGTTGTACCCCACGACACTTCTAACCCAGGGACCTCTTATTCACACCTGCCTTCGTCCAGGCCCCTGGTAGATAATCTACAATCTTTACCCAGCCCTCGCTCGACACAAGTCAGGCCCTCGCCATCATCACGCGATCACTTACGTGATCGGTCACTCAATGCGTCGCATATCATGCGAAACTTGACTCGAACTGTTTATCAAGGAAGTGAAACTTTGCGTGCAACTTTACCAACAGAGGGTCACAAACGTGCGCGCCACGCTTCATGGGTGAACGATGGAGCACCTTTACAATTCAGTGCGCCAGTGACTGATAATTCTGTTTCTTTTTCGGAAGATCTCCGCTTCACACGTGAAAACCAAGCTGTATCTTTTGGACAAAGAAGTGGCATTACGCGTAACACGCAGACGAATGGTCATCATGACGTCACATCTTCTAAGGAACTGCATGCTTCGAACACAATGGTTCCGCTGACGACAGCTGAAAAGAGGCAGTCAAGATCTGGAGATGAAGAACGTAATAGTTCAGATGGTTCGGATGCAAACTGTGGACAGTGCGGCAGGTCATTCGCCCAGCGCTCAGTTCTTCAGATTCATGTCTGTCCCAACAGGCCGCACAAACCCTATCACTGTGGTCACTGTAATCAGTCCTTTGACAATCCAGACGAGCTGCGCACGCATGCTGTCATTCACGTTGGCGAGAAACCATTCAAGTGCGGCTATTGTGATCGATCATTCGCGGGAGCAACGACTCTTCACAACCACGTGCGCACGCACACTGGCGAAAAACCATTTACATGCGAGAGATGCGGAAAGAATTTTACCCAGGCCTCACAGCTACATAAGCACGAGGGACTACCGGGAGACTGTGTTCCATACGAAGGCCTGCCTGAGTAGAAGGTCTAAGACATTCGGACTGAAGAGAAAAACCTGAATAAACCGACAACCAAAGAACAATGCGAACCTGCCAGCTAGAGCCAGTCATACAGGAAGCCGATTTGAAGTCGATTTTAATGACAAGGGACTTGTCTCTATAGAAATTTATATAGTTAAAAGTTTTAAAAGAGAGCACCGATGCTTTGGCTTTTATTTACGCTTTGCTTAGCGATAAGATGTGTGTGAACAACGATAAACGATACCTAACAATATAAATACAACCCAAGCATTTCAATGTTATCTATTCTACTTGTGTTAAATTCTCCAGCCTTAATAAATGCCACTATGATTATTACATAAGAAATACAAATTGTCCAGGTCTGGCATGATTTACAATTAGCATACGCCTGGTGGCTTAGAGGAGGGTACTCGAGAGTAAACTAACAGGGAGGTACAAGGGAGAACTTTGTGAGTATGGGACTGGCAATTTTTAAAAGTTTTGTATTTTCTGGAACAAAGTTTTGTCGGTATTTTTGGTGCATGACACTTAAAATGTTAAACGGGGTGTTCGCCAGGGCGACCCACTCTCGCCATCTCTTTTCATAATAGTACTCGAATTATGACACTTAATATTTTGTTTTTAGGTTTAGTTTAACATTAACGTCCTTTATGAAGTTATTTATGATGGTTCTGATGAGGTAGTTCAATTAAAAAGTTGACAGGGGTTTCGCTTTATATATATATATTGCGTATTTGAAATCACGGTTGCATTCCCTTGTTCAAATTTTAAAACAATTAGATTACGAGCTCGAGATTTCTATCGCGTGATGGTTGACGAGGGCGCAGCCCGAGTCAACTATCATGCATAGAAATCGAGAGCGAATAATCTAATTGTTTTAGTATAAATCTATTAGTCGTTCAAAACTTTATCTAAATCCTCTTCACAGACACTTCGAAAACGCAAAGAAGCAGCCCTCAGTTTGTTAACAAGCGTTCCCTGCTACGCTACTCGCTATCTACAACAGCATAGTTAGTGAGTAGCGTAGCCAATAAGAGAACGCCATCCGTGATAGAACGCTAGTAGATTTATACTAATTCCTATTAGAAGAATTTTACTAGTATACTAATGCAAATGCTGCATTCTGATTGGCTGAGCTACTCGTACACTATCAGTCATTAGAGTGCAGTAGCTGTTGGTCGCCTACGAAATGGCGACGTTTTTTCGTTTTTCCGAAATTTTGGAGGACCATTTTGATGCAAAAGGATAATTAAATTCCTGAGAAGACTAACAGAAGGACATTAACAATGACGGTGGTACACTAGACCCAGGCTTTCTTAGGAGATGTTGCTCTTTTACGGCAATAGGGCGATCGAGGCTGACGTCATCGTTTACATTTATCCACATAAGAATACAATTCTGGGTAGACTGAGAAGGCGTCATGCCAGTTACAACTTGTCTCCAAACATTTGAAGAGCTTGAGAAACTTAGTAACATGCCGACGAATTTTTTAGCTTTTAGGGCGTAATATTTTAGGACACATTACCCATACATTGTAAAATTTTGGGTTTTTAAACACAAAAAGTATTCAATGCATCGGGCTTGAATTCCTCGGGACAGTTACTTGTGCCATAACCTTTCAATAAGGTTTCACTTAGCCATACGCTTGCCTACGATATCTTTTCAGCTAGGCTAAGACAGGTAACTGGACCATAAAAAAAATAATAATAAATAATAAACACGGCACTATTTGGCATCCGATCTGTTACACGAAAACAGATTGAGCCAGAATTTGCTTTATATCATTTAAAGGAATTTAAACTGCATTCCGCAAAAACATTGTACTTGATGTTCATCAATAGTGAGGCCTTGTTAGGGGAGGTATGTATGTCTCTCTTCTGAATTTGAAAGAATATCGTGTTGGAACTTCGTCATTCTGACTACACTATCACGAGACATTCACTGTGAATAGTTTATTGAGGATGTGTCAGTCAGTCATCTGATGCAGATGAATTAGATCTGACCAGATGATCAGTATCCTTGCAAATTACAACTATTGGTTCGATCAATTAGAACCTGTGCTACCCAGATACGGAAAACCACTAAAAACCACCCTTTAGATAAAAAAAAATACGTGGAAAACGGCGTATTCCTCATCTAACCAGACCCCGAGGAAAGGGTACAAAATCAACAAGCTAGAACATTTGACAATTATACATATAAGCTGTTAAAACAAGAGCTTAAAAAAAAAGGAGACAAACACGAAGACTGACTAACCTAGAATGACCTAAATCTCCCGCCAAAAGCCTCTAAACGTCCCATGACACCCCACGAGCCTCTCTATCCCCTGAATCGTCAGAAATTAC
>Ga0126339_10000462_pt1 | contig 22455 bp, 9 predicted proteins | sample OrbTmetagenome_2_FD_92532 | JGI IMG/M metagenome (GOLD analysis project Ga0126339, IMG submission 92532) | Coral microbial communities from Petempiche,Puerto Morelos, Mexico - Orbicella T R C metagenome | ecosystem: Host-associated > Invertebrates > Cnidaria > Coral | place: Petempiche,Puerto...
AAATGAATTAATTATTGTTAAGCCAACCTCACAACAGATTGAATCGGAAAAAAACCCAAATTACAATCGTGTCTATATCGACGCGCTTCTGGCAAACTAACATAAGACCACGTAACGACGTTTTATCCATCATCATACGCCTGCGAGTGCGCCACACTGGCAATTTAAAATGGTAATATCATTTTCGTCAACAAAATCTTATTGTTTTATCTTGACCTAATCTGTGGGTAAAAACATTCTTTACGTAAAACCGTAACACAGTATTTGCGACAGGTATTCAATCCGAGTGTTGTCAGCATTCATCACAAAATGCAAATTTGCTAACTACACGTGAAGTCGAAAATATACAGAGCCACAGTTATCTGAGTTCATTTTTTTTCGATGGCTTTTATATGCGTATAGTTGTTTGAAAGGTGATTATTTGGGACAAGTGAAAATAGAAAATGGTGTTTATCTAACTTTTTTCTGTTTTGATAAAAATTCCCAGCCGTAGAAATAGGGGCCGACCACAGACGCTGAACCGAGCACTGACGCAGTTAAATTCACATTATTGTTTGAAACTAATTGAGATTGATTTGGTTCTGTTAATAAAAACACAGAAAGTAAAGACAAACAATCTGTGTTTCCCAGCACGAGCATATGTTTGTTTTGTCAGCGAGTCATTCAGGGAGTGCTGTTTACTGCTTCACTCAGGACTGAAACGTCTTAAGTAATCTTCCGATGCAAAACGGTACTAGATGAAATGTTTATACTTCTGTATTTTTCAGTTATTCTTTCGTTAAAGCGCTGTTTCTTTTGTCCACTGAAGACAATTTTATTTGCTTCAAGCAAACGGAACTGCATGCCTTTTTTTTATTATTTCTGAGCTCTGTCAAACCTCTCAGTGTCATCTAGCCAATCAACTGGTGACTATGTTCAGCCAATCAGGACTGTTAAAGCCAAGTACCAAATGTTTGTTCTCCCGCGCTGGGCAACGTTGCGACCCTTTGAGTGATTTTCCAAGCATCGACATCAGTCCGTGAATCAAATCAAATCTGATTTTGTTTTTTATTGGCTAAAGAAACAGCATATTTGCTTTGCTCGTTTAGAGCATCATTAGGACAAAATTTCTTTAGCCTAAAACGCATCTGTAGACAAACAGAAAAACTTAACCAAACTCGTCCATAATTTTGTAAATGACTTCAAGTCATTCACAAAAGTATAGTCTTGCGTTAACGTCATGCGACCATCTAGAAGAAAATCAGTGTGAAACAGCTAGACAGCTGTGTTTAAGACACACGAGGTCCCGCGTTCGGTCTGAGCATGCTCATGCAAGTTATCCTGGACTCTTTCTCAGGTCCCGCCTGGGTTGAATCCCTGTATAACAGGAGATGAGGGCGGAGTTCAGCGAGTGGGTTAATGGATCGCGAGCTTGGTCAGCTAAAATCCGCATTCTTGGTGCTAAACAAAATAAGCAGGCTCTGGGGTCCAGAATGTTTCACTTCAAATCTTTTGAATGGAACGAGCAAAAATATAGCCTTCGTTCACACCTGGTGCCCGAGCACCGGCACAAAATGGTGTTGCGTTCAGACACTGGTTCTCCAAGTAAGCTCAAGTACCCAAGTAACATCTAGTGCCCGAGTACAAGCTGGACACCTTGCATCCAAGCACGGGCACTGTGCTTAAATTCTGGTGTGAGTGCTTGGAAAAAGATGTGTTCCCATTATTGCCCAGCGAGAATCGTACTCCAGCACAGTGCTCGGGCATCAAGTGTGAACATAGCCTATAACACAGTGTCACCCAAACCACAAAATGAAAGCTATACCCACAAGCAAACGCGAGTGGAACTAACCGCAAGAAAACCGGAGACGAGTCTTAAGCTAACCCGGTTTCGGTTATTGTTACTTTATATAAAGCGTCATGAAATGTCTATGTTGGTTCAGGTCCTTGTTATGTAAAGTTTCCCTTGAAGGAAAATTTCAATAAACAATTGCTGTAATGCTAAGTCGTACGTGAATCCTAACCAAACCAGCCCATGTGAAATGTTTATGTTTAGCAGTATTCCTAGACATCAATTTTTGTAACCCTATTTACAGGAGCCCAGTTACGGTATTTTGTGTCAGTTTGGCCACGCACAAAATTACCTTTAAATTGAAGAAAACCTGAAAATAGTAGTTTACTAAAATAGAAAAACACCACAGAGATAATAATGAACCATAGAAGAATAAGGATGGTTAAGGATGGAGAAGATTAACACGGATTAGAAACGACGAACTTGAAAAATTAAAGCTAAACTTTTCAAGATGCACAAACGGTGACACAGCTCTTTTAAACTAAAGCCTCTCAGGGGTAACCTTGACTCACAGCTGAAAAAGAAAAAAATGTGATTAAAACCTATTTGTAATAAAGTTGTTTTTGCGTTACCAAAGAGAACCAATTAAGATGTCCATTTTTTATAACCTTTGACGTAGTGATGGTTACAATTTTGACAGGTGAAACAGGTAGGCTTTAATTATCCTACCACAAAAGAAGCCTTGTGTTGTCTTTGCTGTCAGGGCTGTGTTGTAAACCATGTTCAGCCGGGAAAAATAGTTTTTTTCTTTTTGCATTATTTATGGCAGGTACTGCGCACACGGAGATATTTATCCTTTATCACCACACCGGAACATGCAGTTTTAACACTTCCCTTGCTCTGTCAGTTCGTTCTGTTCGAGAATAAAAGCACTGAGTAAAACGAAGGCGCGAGCCAGAGGCGAAGAAAACTACGTACCTTCATATCGTCAAGAATGACTCAACTGGTTATTCGATGTCAGATAAAATATGCAATCGTCAATATTGTGACGTGAATGGTGACAGTCAGGTGTGAGATATGGAAGAACTGTCATTTAACGGCACCCTTTGGCGTATGAAAGGGCTTTTAACCTTCAAACGCGATCTATGTTATTTTAACTTCGTATAACCTCGAGACCATATCATAAATATCAACAAGAGAGGATGATCTTCTTTTGATACCAAAAAATACCTACACTAGATAATTTTTATCTTCTGTTCTCTTAGACCAGTGATACTTAAACATGGACCGGTAGCCGGCTTTTCCACCGAATTTACAGAAGAATAAAGCCCACTTAAGGTGACGAAGAGGGGTATAAACAACATTTTTTGAAATGTACAATGCCTTAAAAGTGAAATAATATCGCAAATGTTCCGCAAGTCGGCAGGTTTCATAACTTTTTCGTAAGCGGGATGAGCCAGTCACTCTCATTAACCAATCACATGCGAACAATTCATGATATTAGCTTAATTGGCGCAATATAGTGACATTAGCAGCCACATCAGTGACAGCTTCAAAGCTTCAGACTTTAACGCCGATAACTGTTTACTATTCTTGTGAATGGTGACCGGATGAGAGAAGTTCAACAAAAAATACAAGGTATGTACGAAAACGGCTTAAGATTTAAAGAAATGTTTTGCGACTCCGAGATGAGTTCCAAATAATTTGAACGGCAAATAATTTCCAAAGACTAAACAACTTGTACATTAGACACACGACGCGTTTTTAGAGATGAACGTTACAGAGCTTAAATGAATATTTTTCTTGAAAATAAATATTAAAGTAAAATGCGGAAATCGAGGACGCTCAAGAAACTAGCTAATATACGAGACTCTAAACCGAACACTACTAAAGCAAACCCTGCGAGGTACTGTAAATCTTTATGCTCGTCTTACATGCAATTCCTACAATACTGCCAATGATAAGCTACTTGCAAATGTCTTAGATTATCACTGATACACAATGCCACAATTCGAATCGACAGCGTCAATTCTCTTTATACACAAGTTGTTATTTCTATTTCTTAAAACACCCTCTATCTTCGACAAAAATAAAGGATTACATGTGATAATGAATTATATTTAAACGACTCGCGTCCAGCTTTTCTGTCCACGGCTCGTGTTGCAGGTTCCCCGACCTTGCCGCCAGTTTAATATTCGGTTTCTTCAGTTTGATTCAGAACATACAATGCGTAGCAGAAAAAAAACATTTTTTTTTTCGAGAAAGCTTATTTGAAGCTAGATTTGTAAATCCTAAAGATATCTCTGTGAAGAATATGCAACAGTTTTGGTAACCTTAATATTGCCTCCTTCATTTTGAGACAGGTGCGCGCGAAATGAAACTGAAAATATACCCTATAAATCTTAAAGAATCTTCAGTACATCAGCGAATTCATGTGATCAATTGAGAGCAGACTAGCCGGTGGACAATATGGTGGCGAAGTCATTAAATTGGGGTTCGAATTAGTTTAGCTTGAGCTACTCGAATTGAATGGTCTGCAGGCAGTAAGGTATTGCAGATCAAGACAGCTGGCATAGTGAATTGACTTGGCAATGAATTGACTTGACTTGAGGAGGAGAGAGGGGCTACAATACAATAGTTCTTGTGGTCCTGTGGCTGTCATCGTTTGAGTTACTGAGTCGAAGTTTTGCATGAAAGGCATTATAAAAAGCTTTTATCACTAACCCCCAGTGACAGATCGTACGTAGCTCTATGTGTATTACTGAAGTGCTAAAAAATAAAAGTGCAGAACTGAACAAAAGTCTAAATTAAAGAACAAGATCCTACTTCCTCTAAAAACACGAGAGGAAATTTTCGTTTTCATCTCAGCAAAGCACCACAGCTTTGTTGTTTATATGCTAATTGACATCACGTCCACTTTCTATTTTCTGCCTTTGATCTGAACATGCTGCAAGGAACATCTTAACATTCGCCGCTGTTATGTAACAAAAGAAGTCTCATGGATCCAACAGTTAAAATGATGACACAGCCTTTTCGCTGATGCATCAATAGATGTCAAAGATTTGAACGAGAAATTTGAATGCTTTTGTCAACAAGGACAGGTGTCCTTGTGTCGCGACGTTTTTTAAAACTCATTAAAAGGTTTCAAATTAGTGCTTATTTACTTTAACATGGCCAGTCAAGCAGTTAGCATTGAGGAGATCTTTCGCTGAGTGTTAAAACATGTTACAATGATCGAAACGTTTTATCGACTGACTCGGCTTTTAGGCATAGGATTTTCATAATGATTGCAGGAGTCACTAAGAACTCTTGATGGCAAATTCATCCCAGTAGTTGGTCGTGTAAATAATCGGCATTATTGTTAGCCTTAGTGTAGCCGTACTCACCCCCCGTAGGTACGGCTAAACACGTAGGCTATCAGTTCCGGATATATTCACTGACCTATTCAAGTGAATAGAATTTAATTCAGGTTTTATATCACAACTCTTCACGGAGCAGATCACCTCAGGCAAAAAAGCGAATTTAATCAGTTTAAAAGCCAAATGGTCGGTGTCAATCGCTAGTACTTTGGTGGTTTTTTCTTTTTCGTCCGAGCCTCTTAACAGACAAGTCTCTATATTTTTTTGGATACGCCGCACCAATTCGCCACAAGGCACATTCATTCAGTTCACGGCAAAATGGAAATTCATTAGGAATCTTTGTTTTACATACGTTTGCATTTCAAATATCAAATTAGAAGTGTCCACAGGGGCGTGGAGGTTCTTCCTGATTCATCAATGCGTTTCTAAGTTTTCCTAATTAAGCTGTTTCTAGCGACTACCCATTTAAAACAGATTTTTTTTTTCGGTGAGAATATCTACTTTGTCATTCGCTGACCGAGGAAAAGCTCTTATCACCATGTAGCAAATTGCACAGAAGCTGTTAGAGCAACGACGATGGCTCGCCCATTTCCACTGACCGGATGTTAAAAGTGACTAAGCTTGAATCGAAATTCAAAACGGTAAATAATGGTCTAAGACGTCACTAAAAAATATTTTGTAGTAGATGAAATGATGGCCAAAAAATTTGCCCGTTGACTGGAAGGTGCCACCAAGGTAAAAATTTCCGCCTTCCCTTTTATATTGTCACGACTTTTGATATCGAAGCGCACTTACAAATGCTTAAGGCGTCGTTACTGAGTTGTAGCAGTCAACGCTATCTAGGAAAGACGGTATATAGGTTTCGTGAAAATAATGTAGACAGCTTAGAGTTATTTTAAATACAAATTAGTAGATTTTATTGTTGTAAGTTTTCAGATTTGCTTTAACATTTAGTCCTGCTAGCATGGTTATTGCTGCTTTGTGAGCATTTTATTGAGGTATAAAGCGTTTAAAGCATTACTTATGTACAGAAGAGAAAAAAAAGTCAGTGAATTAACGAAACAGCCGGCATCACCAGCATTGCAAACATGAGCACGCACTGGCCATGACGCCACGGAGTGCTCCGGTTGGACAATGAGTGCACCTCGAGCCAGAATAGCTGGTTAAACAGCCATGCATTCTTTCTTTTTTATAAGAATATAATGTATTACAATATCGAGACTAAAAACTGCGAAATTTTAACAACATTTTAAAAATAAACTCGAGGCTGAGATTTGGAAAGGAATATAATTTTGTGTGTTGAAAATTTGTAAATACAATACAGTTAATGTTATGTTTTTAACTAAACCGTATAACGGCAAAACTAGCCAAAAAGCAACAAAACCAGCACTAGCCGTATGTTCGATACTAATAACATTTCTGCAAGAAGTTATGTGCGTCAAATTAGGCTTTGATGCCTGCAGGCTGGCTCCAAACTTACGTCAACACCATTCATACACCAAATACATTCGAAAACAAAAATGTCATAAACTATAATCTAAGAATATCCACAAGAACATTTTTAGCCTAAAATCGGTAGAAAAATATGAAGATTTAGCCTTGGCCGGGAAAACAATATTCTTATTAATAAAAAAAGAGAGTTAAGTCAGTTTGAACAAGAATTCCAGGTCGATCGAAGGAGGCGTGGGAGAAGGTCCCCCAAGGCACGAAAAAAGATCAGAGCACCTTCTCAGGTGATTAAAGCGGCTTTCCTGACACCTCGCAATCAGTGGTCCAAATGGAATGGCGTTTTAATAAAACAAAACTGTACTCCTTTATTAAATCTGTACAACGGGACTGCTAATTTACATTTTCTTCGACCATTTCTCCAACGCTCAAAAACTCATTTTCTTCTAAGATGCGAAGAAGAGGGTGAATCGATCGCGTCTTGAAAACGACCGACCATATCCAGCCAAAACTAGAAATCGGCCTCAAATTCTGGATCAACCGGAAATGAACTGTTCTATAATCAGTATTAAAATCACCGGCTGGTTGATCCAAGGTTTCGGCAAACAATGGGGTCAATTTGCATTGTACAAAGTTGAATCTTCTTCGCTTTTTAGTACCAAAAAAAAATATTCCAGTCCTATATTTTTGTCCCCGTTATTGTGTAAACTGAAATTTAATGCATGGACAACGAAACGTCTTTGTTATTTGTTGTTGCCCCCAAGCAATTTATTTTGAGTTCAATATTTGACCTAGCAACCTTTGTTTTTTTATTAATTTAGCTTGCTTTTAAGTTTGGTTTTAGTTTGACACAAATTGAACTGTTTTCAGGCTGCTAAAATTTACCCAAGCAAACTCCTGTAGCTTGCTTGGGTAGCCTCTATCCTACCATTTAGCATGGAGTGCATGTACCAACCGCCGCAAAAAGCTTTGCTGTATATTTACGAGAAGGATGTCCGTATGATTTTGTTTTCCATTGATTTTAATTCGATTCCTATTAAGAGATGATCAGGGGTGACAAAAACGGACAGAAAATAGGACTGACATAACGCAACAACCATACGCACGATCAAAGACAATTTGTTCGCTCTTAACGAAATAGCTTTTTTTGCTGCAATTCTGCACGTTCTATTTTTTTGAAGAGTTCAAGTCGGGATCCGTTTCTTTGGTCCACGCGTTTCCCTGTTTATTTTGAGACAAAACGGACTTTTCAATCAAGTTGATTTGTATTTGTTCAAAAAGCCAAAACACTGAAAAGCCATTCACTTTGCGCCATTTAGTCACGTCCCCTTGCCCCTGTGTTTACTTAAGGACAACCACCTGTCGTAAGATAAAATCGTGTTGTATAATGTTTTACCGTCATTTCTAAGTTGGACCACTGTACCATTCCAGTCTCCCTGTGTATTAAAAGTAGTCTTACCTAGAGGACAGGTTTGTAACTCATAACCCAGGCGCTCCTCCATAGGCACGTAACGCATTATAAGAATACTTACTTCCAGTGAAGACACTTGTCTAATTTCTTTTTATCACCTCTCTTCCGTCACAGCGCTGGAAACTGACAGTATCATCAATTTTCAAGACTGAATGGCGATGTCTTCCTGTCTAAAGTTTTCCTTTCTCGCCGTTTTATTGTTGTGTAATGGAAGTCTTCGTGTCAACTGCTTACCCCAGCAAAGATCTGCTTATAAAGATGGCCATATAGTGTTGGGAGGCCTATTTGATCTCCATCAGAGCGCAGGCAACAACAACTATTGCGGCGATATACTCGGTACTAATCTGGGTTACGCAGAGGCAATGGTTTTTGCCATAGAAAGCATCAACGAGAACAATACCCTTTTGCCGAATGTCACCCTCGGGTTTGATTTACGAGATTATTGTCTGCGTCCTGCTATGGCTGTGGAAACCGCTTACGAACTGGTCGTGAAAAGCGATCATCGTTTCTCGCTCCAGAATTGCACGAACTCTACGGAATTCAACGGGTCTAAGTACGGCGGACTTAAAGAAATAACAGGGGTTGTTGGGCCAATGGATTCCGCAAGTGCCATAATGGTTTCAAGTTTGTTCGAGATAGCACACATCCCATCCATTAGCCCGCTGGCAACAAGTGTGGAGTTGAGTACTACTCTATACAGCCACTTTTATCGAACGGTTGCTCCAGACAATTGGCGTGCTAGTCTTTTAGCTGACACGGCGCAGTTCTTCAACTGGACATACGTCGGTGCAGTAGCCCTGGACGACTCGTTTGGACGTTACGGAATCTGGGGAATAGAAAAAGAAGCTGACACAAGAGAGAACCTTTGTATTGCCTTCAAAAGGTTTGTTCCTCGCGCCAATCATTTGGACAGTATTCGAAAAATTGTATTCGATCTCAAGCGCAGTGAGAAAGTTACAGTTGTTTTTATCTGGCTTTACGGTGAGTATGCACGGTATTTTATGGACGAGGTCGTTAATCAAGATCTTACTGGCCGAACATGGATCTTTACCGATGGAACCACACCAGGAGATCCATTCTTCACCAATGTCAGCTTTGCGGGAATTTTGAATGGATCATTTGGGATTTTGCCTAAGGCTCGGCCCAGTGAGCAATTCCAAAAATACTTGGCCAATCTGGCAAAGAGGAATTTTACGGGCAGCACCCACGCATGGTGGAAGGAGTACTGGATTTACATGGCAAAGAACAACAAATTGCTGGATACGTCATATCCATTTTCAGTTCCAATTGGTAGTCCCTTGACAAGCAGTCCTTACATTTCGTACACTATTGACGCCGTGTACGCATTTGCCCATGCTTTGCACAACATGTACACATGCAAAGAACCACACAGCTTGCTTACGGGCGGTAAATGCCCAACAGTACAGCAGTCGAAGATAAAAGGAGACGAATTACACTTCTACTTGCGGAATGTAAGCTTTCAAGGACTGACAGGAACAATAGAATTCGACAAAAATGGGGATCCGCTTGACGCGAGCTACGACATCGTGAACTTCAAAAGTACTGGCAAGGACTTTTTGGAAGTTCGCGTTGGCTGGTGGGCGAGGAAAACCAGCCCTAGACTTCACCTTAATCTTTCAAACATAACTTGGAACAGTCCGAGTGGATTCAAAGGTGTTCCGTTGTCAGTATGCTCATTTGATTGCAAGCCAGGTGAGCGAAGAGTGGCAAAGTCTCCTTGCTGTTGGGAATGCGTCAATTGCCCCCGTGGTACAATAAACTCCAATGGCATTTCTTCAAACTGTTCTGAATGTCCAGAGAGACAAAAACCCAATGATGAGAGGACAAAATGCGTCGACCTTCCTCAAAATAACTTGAGCTGGAATACTTCTGCCATAGCAGTGACCTGCACGGCGGTTACAGGCCTGCTTTTGACTATTCTATGCATTGTAGTTTTTGTTAAGTATCGAAACTCGCCAATTGTAAAGGCCTCAAACCAGGAGCTCAGCTTTCTTTTATTGATAGTGGTGGCTTTATTATTCGTGTTGGCCTTTCTATATCTATTGACTCCCACAGACCTTTTGTGCAGCGTTATAAATATCTGGCGATACATCGTTCATACTCTATGCGTGTCCATACTCCTACTGAAGTCAAGGAAAATAGTGAAGGCTTTTCGACTCGAGGGTCGGTTACCCAACGGTCTGACATCCGGGCCAAAAAAAAGAAAGAAGAGCTTCCTTTTCAAAGGACAAAGACTTCATTTACTTGGCTTGTTATCTGTACAGGTCATACTGATCGTGGCATGGACTATTTCCGATCCACCATCTAAAGAAACGATCGTTCGCCCACTTCAGTACGTGTTCATTGTTTGCAAACCTTTCAGATCAATAGCTGGCGAAGTCCTCTTAGCCATGACTATAACCACTGTCCTTCTCCTTGCGCTTGCGTGCATCTATTACGCTTTTAAGGGAAGGAAAATTCCCGAGAATTTCAACGAAGCGAGATACATCGGCTTTTCCATGTACATTGTTCTGCTATCCTCGGCGGCGTATTATCCCGTGGAATTTGGCCTTGAGGGCTGGTACGTAGGCATTATTGGCGGTGTAACCACTCTCGTGAGCTCCTTCGCTCTTCTAGGTTGCATGTTCGGACCGAAGGTTTATGTCATTTTTTTCAGTCCTGAACAAAACACGCGCGAGGCAATTAGCACAGAAATTGCCAAGTATTCACTTTCCACCTCTGCAGCCACTGCGATAACAAGCAAAGCATCGCGCGTAACCCCTCAGGTTAGTCCCGAGTCATCAATATGAAGTAATCAAAGAAGTAATCATCTTGGTAGGAGCCTTCCACGGCCTTTGCTTTTGCCATGATCACTTCATATGGTGCCTAGTAACGACCTCTGACAAAAACCAAGGGTCAAGCCAAATGATTTTAGGACTGGATTCCGAGCGACAGAGATACTTCAGCGTTGTCCGGAAAGGAAACCCGTGAGAGATGTCGCGTTTAAGCTCAGTGACCTTTATTTACATTTTTGTCAGTTCTACTTGTTCGTATTTGATAAATCGTCAGATAAAGGGGTATTCTCGAGAGGTTTTGAACAGTAACAGTTGAGATTGTGTCTTGACGAGTTTATGTCTCGATGGAGGAGGGAAAAAGTGATTAAAACTTACACAAAGTTAAGTTACCGGCGTAAGTGAAGTGAGTGAAATTCAGTGTAATAAAGTGGAAGCCCCCTGGTTAGGTATACAAACGAGTTTACAAAATGTTAGTTATAAGCTAATTAAGAAAGTAACCAATATTTGACATCTTTTTCGTAATTTTAACAAGCCACAAATAAATGATCAAGCTGGTTATGCTTCTTGTTGCCATGCATTGGATAACAAACATCTGCGCAGATTTTTGTGTGTACATATAAAATGTTTGGATTAATTAAGAGCATGGATTCTCCAACTCTTTTTCATTTGTGTGGTGCATTGGAGATGCAACAGACGTTTTCTTCTTGCAGGAGAACCTCGTCAAGTCAAAAATCAACTTGACAAACTCCACTAAAGTTAACAGCGACATCCCAGTGAAAAGACCCAGTGAACCTCCAACGCTGCTAATAAGGTCTTTGAACTAATAGCGAAAAAGAAAAGTTCATAGATAAGTAAACGAAGAAGCGAAGTATAATACTTTCAATCAAATTAATGAAGTGACGTCTGCAGTCAAGTTTCCCCTCCCCAGTTCTCTAATGCTTATTTTGCCAAATTCATATAGGTCGTGCGCTGGAAGTAAATGGGTTATAAGGTCTTTGGATAAAATCTAATCGAGTGACCAGCTTAAGCAAGCCACGACGACGACGACAACGGGAACGTCACCAAACATAAGGTTTAATGAGCAAAACAACAGCTGTGCACGCGCGTTGTAAATCTTAGTACATTTCTTTGCCATCCTCTGCAAAACAACAACGTGAAATGACCAGGTTCTGCGACGACGACGAATAATATTTCGTATTTCCATTTGAAATTGAACGCTGTCGTAACTAGCTAAACTGCCTGGCGGAGGTTAACTACTGAACAGTGTTTTTTCAATGTGGTACTGTTTGTTTCCGATATTTTTGAAAAACAAATGTTGCACCCCCGGAAAGCAAAAACGGGTGTCATATTTCACCCTTACCTTCGCATAACGGGGACCTCTCTACACCGGCCACTTTTCTCCGTCTCCATTGTGGAGAGGTTCGACTGCATGTGTATAAAAGTTATTTCGCCAAACATCACAGCGAAGCCCCGGATATTGGCTTACCTGATACCTTGGGTGCTGCGCGATGACCTCCACTGTCATGCTTTTGTAGTAGATATTAACTCGCGCCAAATTTCGTCTGTAAAATAAACTGAACTTACGGACTACGAACCAGTTTGAGACAAGAAGTAAAAGCTTTTCCCTGAAGGCTCCAGGAATGCGGAAAAGGAAGAGGAATTGCAATGGAAATACCAATAAATTCGGCTTACATGGGTAGTAGGGGTAGAGTCTAAGTAAAGAACTGTGCTTCTAAAAGAGCTCGTACCCGGAAGAAAGTTGTTACTTATGAAAGCGGAATACGAGCGAAAAGTGATCTAACCTGGCTTCGGAGAGATTACTTGTCACGTTTGAAGCTTTATTTCCCAGCATGCTTCGTAGACGAGCCTGTTGTTGCGCGAAAAGGAAAGAAATTCACATGTCTTGCCTCTTGGTGAAGAAAAGTACAGATGAATAACATTAGGCAACAAATTCGAGCTCGTTTTTGTTGGAAGAACAACTCACCAGAAGCCCGTCTGTTGGCCACGTAGCAGACGATGTGGAAACTTGAAACTCAAACAGCCTAAGAAATCACGAACAGCAACAATAAACAAAACAAACAAAAAGAAAACAACTTTCTAATCAACAATATTTGTAAAACATCGTTGTCGTTAGTCAATTTAGTGTTTGTCTCGACTCGCCCTACTCATCAACAAACACTAAACCTGATTAGAACAGTCTTTTGTATGCAACTTGTATTAAGAGGAAACATTCCGTCTAGACGGCTCGTTTAGGAAAGCAGTTAGGAAATTCGGCAGCGCGAAAAGTAAAGGTAAAGCGAGCAACATTGTTTATAGGTCAGTAACTTTCTGTTTAGACTTCTAAAAGTCCTTTCCAATAGTACTTCCCTGGCCTGTTGGTTTGCTTCGCTCGAGAGAGATGGATAAGCGAAGGATTAAGCTAGGGTCGACTTGTGGTAAGTCTACTTTTTGTTCAAAGCTTGCATGCAGTTTGTGGGCAAGCCAATCTGCACACCTTATTCGATGATTTGCAACCGTGAACACTTGACATTTTTCTTACGTAGTTTGCTGATTATCGAACGAGGGCTCTTCATGTTAACAGGAGCATTTAGCGTTTGTGTACCTTAAAAACGCTAATCTTGAGCTTTTATTCTTTAGTCACAAAAAAAAAAACAATGAACAAAAAATGCCAAGTGTTCACGTTTCGATTGTCCTTACTGTAATGCATGACAATTATAAGCAAAGCCAGGAATTACATTCAATCTGGCTTAGGGGCCGAGTAATCCCTTCCCAGAAGATCAGCAATGTTTTCCTTGTATTGTGATCGCTTATTTGAGTTTGTCTCTTTATAACTACTATGCAACAGCCTTGTTCCCAGGGTCTCCTTTCTCTCCCTCCGGTAGGGCGGATTAGAGCCCCGGGGAACGAGGCTGATCTTGCTAATTTTCTTAGCCGTTTCTTCGGAGATTTTAGCGTTTTCAGCACCCCTTCTTTTTCCCGAACTTCGAGACTTTCATTCGGTAAATAAATATGGTTTGCTCTCGCTCCTTAGGCCTAGTGTTAAGTTAAATGTTTGGACATTTTCTATTATGATAGTTCATGCACAGCAGGACCCATTTTGTCATTGAGTGTATTGAGATTCACTAATTTTTTCGTCCTCAGCACGCACACATCAATTTGTATTGTCTCTAACCCCGGGGCAACTGAGGGCCAATCCAGCTAGCGACAAGATAGAGGGATTGAGTGAGTCCTAACCAACCTTTCAGTCTGCCTCCGAGTGTGATTCAATGGGAGTGAGGGGAACTCAGAGCTTTTTCACAATTTGAAAGGGTTCCTAACTGAGTTTGCCTCAACATGGAACACTCGATGATAAACAACGACCAGTAAAGCATGCACTTCATTAGTTACAGATGAACTAGTTGATAGTTACTTGCAGTCTTCGTTGCACGGACATGTGATATTTGACAGTCTGATCTTGTCGTTAACGTCCCTGACGCATTGACCTGTACATAGATAGGGAAAATGCATTACAAATCACAGCTTGTTTTTAAGGAGCCCTAAAGAGTGACATGAACACACGTTACTAAATTTCTAGAAAGATACTTAAAAGTTCTCAGAGTCCATTTTTTAGGGCGTGGCTCAAGTAATGCTCAACCCCTAAGGAAAGATTTCCACTGAAGTGGTATTTTTTTACGCTCAGTCTAAATTTAAATAGAAGAACAGCTTTAGTTTTCACCCAATCTTGGCGCAAGTTTTCTATTTTCTCACGTTTCTAAAATCGCCTCACCTTGCGTTGAATTAAACGGATTGCAATGTGGGGTAATTGAGTATTGAATATCAGCACATCCACATTCTTTCTTTTGACTCTCAGCAACGCAGTACTTTAGACATGCCTGAAAATACAAGTTACTCAAGCTTTAGAATTAGATCATGTTCGTCCGGGATTCAAAAAATTATCAATGGTTACTATTAGGTGATTTGATGGAAAAATGTGAATCATTGTTAAAGTGTTTATGTGTTCAGAGTAATGCCAATTCGTCTAACTAACAAATCACAACTAGCAGAAAAAATAATTACTTGGACGTGTAAGTGACGTAAGCAACGATTCGATTTCTTTGGCGCTGCAGCTGATTGGAGAATAAGACAATGTCGGATATCGGACGAGGTACATGGCACTTATCCCATTTAAGGGATGGTTTTACTGTTCGGCGCATGTGTAAGCTATGACGTAAGCAAAATCGATTCTATAGTTTAGGGAGGACTAATGGATCGAAGCGAGTATGAATATAATGCTATCATTACACGGTGAATTTAGCTGAAATTAAAGTTAAATAACCCTTGTCTGCGCCCTGTACACTTGACTTACCATCTGCGAGTACTTGTAAGGAAGCTGGCTGTCATCACCAAGGTATCCACAGTATGTGCCCTCAAAAGGGAAGTTAAGCCTTTTTAACATTCGCTGTAAAGTAAATGCGTTTCAACGGCGAAAATACTTCCTTGTCATATTTGATATAAGTTTCTCAAACTCATTAATAATTCATCAAGTTTAAACGAAGGAAATCATGAACGCAACGTTGTTTGGATATCTGATCTTAATTAGTATAGATTTTTACGATTTTATGATTTTATTTCTCCGTTTTCTCCTTAGTTTTAGTTTCGTTTGAGAAGATATATCAAACACTCAAGAAAGTGTTTGACCACATTTTCAAACACTTCTAAGCTCGTCACAAATACTCCGCTGCGCCGCTCGTATTTTTAATTCTCTTCTCGGTGCGTTTAGAAATCTGGTCAAACACTCTTTTTCGTGTTTGATATATCACTTTCCTGTTGCGTCAATAATTCCAAATGTTGTCATACTTTTCATAAGACGTAACTCTTACAAAGGAATTTAAAGCCTTCGTAAAGCTCAACGAACGACTTAAAGAGCAGAATTCGATGGTGGGTGGGACAAAAGTTGTAAACTTCTACTACAGCTATGGATTTTTCATTTTTTCGCAAAAGCATAGTTAATGGAGGAGAATGGTTATGAAACGCGCAAATTTCTTTGTAAAAGGTTTTTGTTCGCTGTTTTGGCCTTGACGGTGCACAAAACACAATACTTATTTACTGAGAAACTGAGCAATAGAAACGTTGTGGTTACGTAATCATGCATAGTGTATGAGCGCAAAACAAAAGATTGTGCACGGTCGTAGACCTTCCAACATAGATCTTGGCATCTTTATTTGTTGCTTTGATGTTTGCCGGGCTTCACAACCATTTCCCGTTATAAACCATGGCAAAAGTGGGCCTGAAAACAGTAGAGAAAGTGATGTATCAAAAGAAAAAGAGGTTTTAAACTCACTGCGGTGAAACCAATGTTAGTGACTTGCCCTGGTGCCACAAGGTATCCATTCTCCTCAGGAAAAAACTTTTCTTCTCCGTTCGTCACCTCAACAACAGCGCCATACGATTCTGAGAAATCTCCCAAGTATTCATCAGCTTCAATGTTCAAGAGCAGTGACAAACCTGTAACACGGAGGAGAAGCCGTTGTAAAACTTGAAATTATACTGAATTTATGTTTCCAAAACTAGAATGTTGTGCTTGAAAGATGTTAGAATATCACCGCACGGTCAGTCAGCAAATGCTGAGGGAATCCAAGCTCTCTAACTAATGGACTTCGTAAAAAAATTATAGTCGTTAAATGAACAACAATGAAACTGAATCAATACAAAACATTCTTTATTCTACCTGCAGCCCATAGACTGATGTTTACTGGCTTAGTTATGGACTTAGGTTGGGGTTATGAGCTTGAGTTATGGTAACTGCTTGCTAAGCATAGCATAACTGGCTTTAGAGATTCCTGCTCCAGCGATCACGCGGTCCAGCTGACCTTAACACCTTTTCATTGGTGCAGATGTTAGCGCTATCGCGCGCATTTTCCAGGCTGTTCACAAAGTGGCTTCCATTTTCTACAGACATTGTCGAGGACGCGAGTAAAATACGAGCCACGCAGACTGAACGAGCGCGCCGGAATGCAGAGGGGTGGAGGTTGGGACTTTGTGCCTTCTCAGTTGTCTGTTTTACGCGACCTTCCATTCGTTCCCTCACTTATAAAGTGTATAAGGAAAACAGGAACGACCGCGGACAGCCTAGCGTCTTCATTCGGGTCGCTGGCTCACGCGAGCTGGCCATTTTCTGTTTTTAGTAGACTTTCTCTATGTTAGAATTTTTTTGTTCATTAGTGTAACTCGATAGTCAAAACTAACAAAGAGAACAAATTTGGTCAGCTACTTTTGCCCAATAACAGCTATTTCAGACAACTGGTTGTACATAATTGAATAGTTCACCATTCTGATTTCCCGGTGCACTGATGTTCTGAGTCATATTTTCGGCCCCAAACACGTAACAGTTTCCATATTCATAGTTGGGGAACCACGTGAAGTTTCTAGAAAGAATGGAGAAAGGAAGAAAGGATACAGTTGAACGAGTGCTGACTGAGAAGAGCTGCTGAGCCCATCGGGCTTGGTGCAGTAACATGGAATGACTGAAACTGCTGAAGAGCAGTAACAGCGATAAGAATATTCTCGCGTCCCCCTGGATGAGATCCTAGTCCCTCCGGGTTGGTTCTCTCTTACATCGGCTATATAAGTATGTTCGGCCCCAAAGAGTAGGGTTTTTTTAGATGTTTTGGTCAGAAATAGGGTACCAATTTTGGACATTTTGTTCTCAAATAGGGTATGCTCTTTGCACTCTAACCTTGAACTGGGAATGTTTTTAAGAAGAAGCTACTTTTTCTTCATAAGACCATCAACAAAAGCCCTTCACAAAGCCTTTAAAATCGGTCTGAACTGGGGAACTAATTATAAGACAGGTCTGAAAAAGGGTATTGATTTAAGGGTCAGGTCTTAAATAGGGTAGGAAATATCACAGATTTTGGTCTTTAATGGGGTTAGGGTTTTGGGAAGCGGGCCGCACACCACCACCCTATATTTCTTGGAGTACCCCACGGGAAGGGACTAGTCCAGCGCAGGTTTGTCTTGCGACCCAAGCATTAAATTCACCAGAACCCATTTATACAGATTAAGGGAAAGCCACTCTGGGAGTGAAGTGTCTTTCCCAACACGCAAACTCAAGAGACGAGACGACAAGAGTCGAAAAGAGTAGAGAGTTGGCGTTAGCGTTCATACTCTTGGGACAGATTGAACTCTCGTCAATGTTCGTCAAAACCCATTCTTTTTGGATGCCGGATTAATGAAGAGAACATTAAGAAAGTTAGTCAGCCAGTTTATCAGCCAGCAAGCTAGCTAGCCAGTTGATTTATAGGTCGGTCGGTCGGTCGGTCGGTGGATCGGTTAGTCAGTCGATTGGTCCTTTGTAACAGCAGCTTACTCTGGGCCGCAAACTTCGCCTTTCCAGTTGCATTCCAGTATAAAATCCTCAGCTTGATGTCCAATTGACCGTTTGACGTCGTTATCAAGTGATGCCAACAAGGCTTTTTTGTAGGACTTCATTTGCTGCCGAGATCCTGCAACGTAAAAGACAAGAAAGATTCGCCAGTCGGCAGTAAATTTTATTGACCGGGATTTCCATACAGCTCCAGCAGCACGTAGCATACTTCTTATTTCTTTGCACGACAAATGTTAATAACGAAAAAGATTAAAGTAACTGTGCATTTTATAATTCTTACCACTTTGGCTGACCTGTTCCCAAATTGGGTTCTGCGGAGTCATTACAAAAAAAAGAGTCATACTAATGGCAAAACTGCTTCATTTAAAATAACTTTAAAAGTCTACTAATTAATTTAAGGAAGTTAAATTAAATTAAGACTGAAGAAATCAATTTTCATTTTCGTAATTAGAATAACGTCGTAGATGGCAAACTGCTCTTATCAATCATAGAAAAACACGCTTCATCCGCATTAGCTTTATTGATTATATCTTTTCCCCCCACGCTCTCTCTCCCCCTCCCCCCCCCAACCTCCGATAAAATAACACACAAAACTGAATCAAAATCAAGTTGTTAACACGTATTTAACAATTAGGTTACGAGCTCGATATTTCTATTTAAACAGTAGAGCGTTTCTGTCGAGGAACTATCGGCAGATACTTGCCCCGCGGAAGTTTGATGTTCTTAAAACAAATATTTGCCAGAGAAGCGAAGCTTCGAGGGCAAATATGCTAGTTTCAAGAACATCAAATTTCCAAGGGGCAACTATCGGACCGATAGTTCCGAGACATAAACACTCTATTGTCTTTACTGTTCACCACTAAATTTTCTTCCGTGCGCCAGTTCAAAAATCATATTGAATTATTTTTAACTTTTGTAGATGAAAGCCGTAAAAGCCAAATGTAAAATTTGAAAAAGAAAACAAACAAAAACCCTCTTAATACAACTTCAACTAGTTATTTTCTATAAGCCCGCTTGTTTACAGAAATATTTTCACGGACGAGTACTATCCATCCGGGTATTTTCCTCGGGCGGGCACTATGGGCTGATAGTGTCTCTCCGCGGATGAACACTATCGCGTCACGTAATTAGTTTAAACCGATAAGAATCGGAGAAAATTTAGTGGCCAACTATAACGCGTGATAGTTGATGAGCGAGCAGCCCGAGTCAACTGTCACGCATGGAAATCGAGAGCAAAGTTTAGATATAGATTATGAGCTCGAGATTCCTATCACGCATAGACATCTAGAGAGAATAGCCTTTAAGTTATTGATTTAGTATACAATTTAGTAGTCTCTCAAAACTTGATCTAAATCCTCTTCACAGACACTTCGAAAACGCAAAGAAGCGGCCGCCATTTGGTTAACAACCGCACACTGCTAGGATACTCACTATCCACAACAGAATAGATAGTGAGTAGCGTAGACAAAAAGAGAACGGTATTCGTCATACAACGCTGTTAATAATTAAGTGGCAAAACACTGAAATGACAGTGGAGTTAGTTTGTGACGGCCGAGGCTGTTATTAAAATAAACGCTCACCGTTATTTGCCCCATCTTTACGACCTCGTTTAAGGCCTGTCTTCTCAACGCATTCATGTTGCAAACCACAATGGCGGGAAACTCAAGATCTTCGGCATGTTTCATCTCAACTTTGACATCGACTGGGTACGAAAAGTACTCCGAAACGAGACTAAATCCCTGGACGAGCGTATATGTCAGGGCAGCTAGTAAACATAACAACCAAATAAGTCTTTCTATTGCTGAAATAGCAGATGCCAGTCTACCAAACCCATGAGCGGTAGTTTCGGAGCAGAACTCTCGAAGTTTCCCAATTGCCCCACTGCTACACTTTTTCTGCAAGCGGGTTTCAGCCATCTCTTCAAACCTGAAGTTCCAAAGAGAAAAACCTTTACGATGGCAGAAAAACACATTAACTGTCAATTAAATCTTCGCAACTTAAACTGGAATGTAAAAGAACTACGAAGAAAGGGTGAAAAATTTACCTCACAGAAAAATCACCATCACTGTTGAATAAAGGAAGTGCTCTTCATTTACACTCCTTGATCAACCGCGAATAATGAAGGTTTCTGTATCTGCATAACTTTTTATTTCAAACACAGTTTTAACCACAGGGGTTGCTGATGTTTTCTTTCACTCTTTTGGTCTGTTTGGGGTCGTGCGCCAAGGTAAACATCACCTTTGTCCTTTTCCTTTCATGACTTTCCTTGGATGTGAATGCCTTTTCTGCATTGTTTTTAAGATCCCTTAAACATTATTCCTATCGTTCGTGGTATAACTAATTAATATTTTTATAGCATCACAGCGGTTACACCCTTATTTTTAAATAGGAAAATTGTTTTTCTGTCTATCTCAGGCTAATAATTCTTATTTTTCCACCGATTTTGGGCTGAAAATATTTTTGTGAATAGCTTAAGACATTTCGGTTCGACTTTGGTGCCGATGAAGTAATTTGGGAGCCAGAATATAAGAAATAAAGCCTGATGTGACATAAATGACTTCTTGCGGAAATGTTACCAGCATCAAACAAAGGGTTAATGCTGTTTCTGATGTTATAATTTTAATATCTTTACAAATTTTCAACACAAAAAATTATATTCTTTTCAAATTCTAAGCCTCGGTTTTATTCTTAAAATATTCTTAAAATTTCGCAAATTTCGGCTTCGATATTCTGATAACTCCAGTGTATTATATAAAAAAGAGAGTACAGCAAATTTCAATTAAGCAACTTGAAGGCTCGACTGGGATTCAGAAGTCTGCCCTCCGAGTTTAGTCTCTCGAGCAAAAAAAAAGAACGTAAATCTTATTTGCAATGGTCATACACTTCGGATGAGGATGACATGGACTTCTTCCCCACTTGGATCCTTGCAAGTCTTTTATGACTTATTTTCTACTTGCATGGGGACCCTTGAGAAACTAACAGATGGGATTGCCATTTTTATTAAAAAAAATCCCGCTAACTGGGAGGTTAAAATTACTTTTAATTCTTTCTTAGTTATTATCTCAAAACACTTTTTGCGACTCATCGTGGTCAGTCATGGGGGGCTAGTGGTATACCAATCATGACCTAAAAAGAAAAACCCATTATACCCCAAATTTCCCCTCAAATCCATGCGAAATATCAAAATTGGGAAAAACAAGGTATACTCTATACCCATAAAATGCCCAATTTTGGAGTCAAAATACCGTATACTTTATTTAAAATCCCCCTGTATACCGCATACAAAAACACTCTGATCGAGCCTGACTTAATAGGGTCTTATAGCATTTGAAAATATGAACTTGCTTAACCCAGCGGCGATAACCTTATAACTCTGTGCAATATCGACGGATTCAATGGTCAGTTTGTATAAACTGTCATAAACTGCCGATAAGATTTGAAACTCGAGATAAAAAGTATTTTGTTTACCTAGACGGTAATGAACTCGCTGCATGTAATCTCTCGCGGGATTTATTCTAAAGGAAAATATAGATTCAAAGAGGGTGAAAGAAAACCGCTTGTAACTAAATAAAGTTTATTGCACATGAATAAATTTAGGCCTCGAAAACTTTTAACCACTTTTAAGTGACAAATTTGGATCATTAGTAGCAGCTGCGCAAACCACCCTATGAAATTAAATTTGACTAAACCTGAAAATGTAATTTCCGTAATGAAAAAATACTATAATATAACTCAAGATAATAAATTAAAAATTAACGGATCACAAATTTTAGAGAGCTTGCTTCCCTGGTCACAGTAAGCTGGTGAATTTCAAGCTTTTACAAAAAGATGGTAATGGAAACCATTATCAGTGTGTGCTTGTCTGCTTCAAGTTAACTTCTACCTGCCCGTAAGTCATCAAGAAAAGTCGAATTACACAACAAACTCACATGTGGAAGATACAATCATCGTTTTTAGAAGGAGCCCCCTGTTTTCAGACTTTTCAGGCGTTCTCTCTCTGATTTTCCCTGATGATTTTTCTCTTTTCTCAACATCTATTCTTCCAGTACAACGTAGTATAAACCGCAAATTGTGTACATTCCGTTCTACTTTCATATCACTTCTATTCTGACTTTCCGTTAGTCGCTTGTGTTTTTAGAATTATTTAGGCGGGCCTAAATAAAAAAAACAAAACAAAACAAAACAAAACAAAACAAAACAAAACAAAACAAAACAAAACAAAACAAAACAAAACAAAACAAAACAAA
>Ga0126339_10000464_pt1 | contig 22432 bp, 17 predicted proteins | sample OrbTmetagenome_2_FD_92532 | JGI IMG/M metagenome (GOLD analysis project Ga0126339, IMG submission 92532) | Coral microbial communities from Petempiche,Puerto Morelos, Mexico - Orbicella T R C metagenome | ecosystem: Host-associated > Invertebrates > Cnidaria > Coral | place: Petempiche,Puerto...
CCCGCAAATCCCGCAGATGCACGGCGGCCGATCGCTCGGTCTGCCGCCCCGCCGGCCCTTCCGCGTCCAGCCAGCACAGGAAGCGTGTCAGGGCCGCGCCATCCCGGCGATGGGCGGCGCGAGCGCCGTCCAGTTCGGCCACCGTCTTGCACGCTTTCGGCCGGGCGATGGGATCGCCGTCCAAACGCACCCGTGCCCCGGACGCCCCCAGCCGGAGATTGATCCAGTGGGCGCAGCCGTCCTTGTCCAGTAGCACCCGCAGCCCCTTGGCGCCCAGCGCGTCCAGGGCCGGCCCAAGGGCATCCGGCTCCCGCACGCGCACCTCCGGATCCAGATGCGCGCGCGCGGCCGGCGTCAGCTTGCGGGCGTCCAGGAACAAATCGACCCTCGCATCGTCCCGCAGGATGGCGAAGCCCAGGGCCAGGGGTGAGAACGGCACGTCGGCGCCACGAATGTTCAGCAGCCAGGCCAGCGCCGCCGGGTCGGTTACAACGGTGGCCGCCAGCCCTTTCTGTCGCAACAGCCCCGCGATCTCCGCGCGCTTGTCGGCGCTGGAACGCCCCGCCAGCGCCAGCGGATGAGGCACCACCGGCCCCAGGGGTGCCGGCGCCCGCGATCGCCAAAGGGTATCGATCGGGTTGACGGTCAGGGGCTCCAACGTGGCCCCGACCCGCCCGCAGGCATCGCCGTGCCGCTCCACCTCGGCCGGCGTGTGCAGCCAGGAATCGAAGCCCAAGCGCTCGCCGGCGCGAAGCGCGGATGCCAGCCAGTCGCCCACCGACGTCCGGGCCAGCGGCACCACCGACCAGCACGCTGTATCCACCTGTGCCGCCGCCTGCAAGGTGTATCGACCGTCTACGAACAGCGCCGCCCGCTCGCGCAGCACCGCCGCAAAACCAGCCGACCCGGTGAATCCGGTGAGCCACGCCAGGCGCTCGGCATTGGCGGCCACGAACTCCCCCTGATGCGCGTCAGCCCGGGGCACCAGCATGCCATCCATCCCCATGCCGTCCAACGCGCGACGCAAACGACCAAGCCGGTGATCGGCCGGTTCCGCCGGATCCTCCGCCTGGCGAACCGCCATGGCCAAGCGGGCGGTGTGCAAGGCTGTCTCAAGGTCGGGGTCTCGAGGTCCAGGCGCGATCAGGTCCATCCAGGCGTCGTCTTCAGGCGTCGGCGCCGCCGCGATGCCCGCCATCAGGACCCGCAGAGCGCGCGCATCGAGACAACCACCCTCCCTTTTGGCGAGTCGGGCACGCACCGTATCCAGAGCCTTGTCGACCTCCGCATTTCCCTGATCCACAACGCCCACGCCGTCCTCCCGCCGTCCATCCGTCACGACCGGACCCTCCTCGGTCACCTCTCCCCCCTCAACCAACCCGGTCGACGATCGAAAGTCCAGTTCAGACCGCGCGAGGAAAGGCCGAGACAGCCCCCTTGCCGCCAGCACCATCCTGCGAGATGGTTGCATCACTCGCCAATTCACCCGCCAAAAGCCGTCCCGTGCACACCGACATCACCCTCAAGGACCTCTTATGGCAAGGGGCGCCGGGGCTCCTGCGCCAGCTCACGGGGGCCACGGCCGCCCAGATCCTGGCCACCGAGTATCCGGACGTACGCGCCCGACGCCCCGACTTCGTCGCGCGGCTGACCGACGGGCGGCTGTTCCACCTGGAGCTTCAATCGACCCGGGATCCAGACATGGCCCTTCGCATGCTGGAGTACTACGGCCTGATCTGCGGGCGTCATGGCCACGAACCGGTCACGCAGATGGTGCTGGCCTTGAGTGACGCGGTGGCCCGCGCCATGCCGCGCGGGTTCTCCCACGCGGGATTGATCCTGCGCTATGATGTGGTCGGCTTCGAGTCGCTTGATGCGACCCCGCTGTTGGAGAGTGGGCGCGCCGATGATGCGATCCTGGCGATACTGTGCCGTTCGGCCCATGTTCGGGACCGGATCCGGGCCATACTCGTGCGTCTGGCGGCGTTGGAACCGCCTCGACGCCGCGATGCCCTCGCACGCTTGATGGTGCTGGCGGGCGTTCGAGGGCTTGGCCTGTCGGTCCAGGAGGAGGCAAAGACCATGCCCTTGCGACTCGAGATTCAGGGAAACGATTTTCTGGAGCACATTTACGCCCAGGGGGAAGCACGCGGAGAGGCGCGTGGCCAGATGCGGGGGCTTGCCCATGCCCTTGTCCGGCAAATGCAACGCCGGTTCGGTCCACTCCCGGCCGCCATGGAGGCGCGCATTCATGCCGCCTCGACCGACCAACTCACCCAATGGCTGGACCGGGTCCTTGACGCGCCCACCCTCGACGACGTCTTCAAGGACGCCAACCGCGAGGCGTAAACAAGGGCGTGCGCCCCGCCCATCGGCGAGGCGCACCCTGGCCGACGTCCGGCCTCATCGCAGCCAGACGCCGCCGGTCGGATGAGAGCCAAGACAATCAGTTGTTGTAGCCAACCTCATTGACCATCATCAACGCCTGGTCCCGGTGGCGGGCCACATCCTCCATGTCCAGGGTATCCATGCGGAAGGTTCCCCACGACCGCAACAGGTCGGACCACGCCACATCGTCCTTCACCGGGTATTCGTGGTTGACCTCGGCGTACAGACCCTGGGCGTCATCCGATACCAGAAACTCCAGCAATTCTATGGCCGCTTCGCGGTTGGGCGCGCTCTTGGTCATGGCCACCCCGGACAGGTTCATATGCGTGCCGGCACCGTCCTGGTTCGGAAAGATGATGTAGGCGGCCTCGGCCCAGGGGCGCTGCTCGGCATCGTCCAGCATCTTGCCCATGTAATAGGTGTTGCCCAGCGCAAGGTCGCAGACACCCTCCATAATGGCCTTGACCTGGGCGCGGTCGTTGCCCTGGGGCTTGCGAGCCAGGTTGGCCTTGAGCCCGTCCAGCCACGCTCGGGCCGCCGCCTCGCCACGCTCGGCGATCATCGCCGCCAGAAGCGCGACTTGATAGGCATGGTCGCCGCGGCGCGTGCACACGCGGCCTTTCCATCGTGGATCGACCAGGTCGTCATAGGAGGCGACCGCGCCCTCGGGCACACGGTCCTTGGAGGCGTAGATCACCCGCCCGCGCAGGGTCAGGCCGAACCACTTGCCGTCCGGATGCCGGAAACTCACCGGGATGACCGACTCCAGCGTTTGGTTCGACACGGGCTGAACCACGTCAAGGTCCACCAAGTCCGTCAGGTGGCCGATATCGGCGGTAAACACCAGATCGGCCGGACTGTTCTCGCCTTCCGCCCGCAGCCGCTCGGCCAGACCTTCCTTGGCGAACACCACATTGACCGGCGTGCCGGTGTGCGCGGTGAACGCATCGAACAGAGGTTGTATGAGAAACGCTTGACGGGTCGAATAAACGTTGACTTCGTCGGCGGCCGGCACCGTGGCGGCGCCCAGGACCAGGCCCCCGACAAGCGCCCACACGCCAACGGTCAGCCGGCCGGGTCGAATGATGCGGACGGACATGCACGAACCTCCGGTTTAGCGGGAGAGAGAAAGATTGGATCGGCTCCGACAGGATCGTGTCGACCCTGTCACAATTGCGAATGCGTCTCAATGGAGCTTCTATAGCTACGATAATTTTGGGGTTAATTTACGCTCATATGTTGATCGCACGTTACAATGTGTCAATCTTGCTTGATTCGAGTGTCATCCTGGCTTGATTTCCGGGACCAACGGGGTCTGAATACGGGGTCAGATCAGATGATCGGAACCGCGTCGGGCCGGCAGTCGTCCCCCGTTGGTTCATCGCTCCTGATCCGGGAATGAGGATCGCTCCATGACCCTGGCCATGCGCCCCAACTCCACCGCGGCGCGAGACGTGCGCTCGCAGTTGCATCCCTACACCAATCCGGTGGCGCACGAGGCGCAAGGCCCCTTGATCATCACGCGCGGTGAGGGTGTCTGGGTCGAGGACGAAGACGGCACGCGATACATTGAAGGGTTGGCAGGGCTTTGGTGCACCGCCCTTGGATTTAGCGCCGAGGAGCGTTTGGCACGTGCCGCCTATGATCAGATGAAGGCGCTGTCATTCTACCATACATTCGGGCACAAGGCTCACCCGCAGGGGATCGCGCTGGCCGAACGGTTGCTGGAAATGGCGCCGGTCCCGATGTCGAAGGTGTTCTTCTGCAACTCCGGATCAGAAGCCAACGACACCGCCCTGAAGCTGATCCGCTTCCACAACAACGCTCTCGGACGGCCTCAGAAAAAGAAAATCATCAGCCGCACCAAGGCTTACCATGGCGTGACCCTGGCCACCGCCAGCCTGACCGGCCTGCCCGCCAACCATCGCGATTTCGATCTGCCGATGCCGGGTGTTCTGCACACCACCTGCCCGCATCACTATCGCTTCGGCGCCCCTGACGAGAGCGAGGACGACTTCGCCACCCGCTGTGCCGAGGACCTGGACACCATGATCCAGGCCGAGGGTCCGGACACGATCGCCGCCTTCTTCGCCGAACCAGTCATGGGCGCCGGTGGCGTGATTGTGCCGCCCCCCACCTATTTCGAGAAAATCCAGGCCGTGCTGCGGCGCCACGACATTCTGTTCGTGGTCGACGAGGTGATCTGCGGCTTCGGCCGCACAGGCAATCCATGGGGCTGCCAGACCTTCGATCTGCGGCCGGACATGATCACCATGGCCAAGCAGATGTCGTCCGGCTACCTGCCCATTTCGGCGCTGATGATCAACGAAGCACTCTACGAAACGGTGCGGGACAACGCCGGACGCATCGGCATGTTCGGCCATGGCTATACCTATGGCGGACACCCGGTCTCCTGCGCTGTCGCCCTGGAAGCGCTGAACATTTACGCGGAGCGGGATTTGTTTGCCCACGCCGCCTCCGTGGGGCCGCACATGCAGGCGCGGCTCCGGACCTTGGCGGACCACCCGTTGGTCGGCGAGGTTCGTGGCGTCGGCCTCATCGCCGGCGTCGAGATCACCCGCGACAAGGCCAACCGTCAACCGTTCGACCCTGCCCAGGGCGTCGGTTTGGCCTTGGGGCGGTGCCTGCACAAGCATGGCGTGATCACCCGCGTTATCGGGGAGACCATGGCGTTCTCGCCGCCATTGATTATTTCCATGGCGGAGATCGACACCATGGTGGACAGAGTGGCGGCGGCCCTGGACGACACCCTCGCCTGGAGCCGTGCCGAGGAACTGCTGTAGCGATGATCCGGCGGCCTTTCGGGCCGCACAGCCAGGGGCTGTGCCAGAGGTTGTGACGGACTTTGCGGTCTGTCTGGCCAGAGCCCCCAACATGTTGAACATAAACCAGAACCCGGAGATGTCCACCAATCGCTTTGGTCGCCGAGGTCCCACCCGCCGTTGCCATGCCCACAAGAAACGGGTTAGTTTCTGGCGCGAGGGATTGGGTCGAAGCGTGGATCGGGGCATCGTCTGATCGAGAGGACGTGACCGATGGATTACAGGACCTATTTCGCGGACCGTTTGCGTGGCCTACGCGAGGAGGGACGGTATCGCGTGTTCTGCGACCTGGAACGCCAGGTCGGCAAATTCCCCAAGGCCGTCAACCATCGGGAGGGCGGCACCCATGAGGTCACTATCTGGTGTTCCAATGACTACATGGGCATGGGGATGCATCCCGTGGTCACCGGCGCGATTACCGACGCCGTCAACCAGTGTGGCGCCGGAGCGGGCGGCACACGCAACATCTCCGGCACCAACCACTATCATGTGCTGTTGGAGCAAGAACTCGCTTCTTGGCACAACAAAGGCTCCGCGCTGCTGTTCACCAGTGGCTATGTGGCCAACCTGACGACGTTGATGACCCTGGGCCAGCAGATCCCGGATCTGGTCATCTTCTCCGACGCCCTGAACCACAACAGCATGATCGAGGGCGTGCGCCACTCCCGCGCTCCGAAGAAGATCTTCCGGCACAATGACGCGGCGCACCTGGACGAATTGATGTCCGAGTACGGCCGCGACGTGCCGAAGCTGGTGGCGTTCGAATCCGTCTACTCGATGGACGGCGACATTGCCCCGATCGCCGACATCTGCGACGTCGCCGAGAAGCACAACGCCTTGACCTTCCTGGATGAAGTGCATGCCGTGGGCATGTACGGCGAGCAAGGCTCCGGGGTGGCCGAACGCGACGGTGTCGTCGACCGCATCGACATCATTCAGGCCACCATGGGCAAGGCCATCGGCTGCATCGGCGGCTACATCGCCGGTTCGGCGGACTTGGTGGATTTCGTGCGCAGCTTCGGGGCCGGTTTCATCTTCACCACGTCGCTGCCGCCGGGCATCGCCGCGGGCGCCCTGTCCAGCATTCAGCACCTGCGCGCGCATAACGAGTTGCGCATCCGTCACCAGGAACGCGCCGCCACCTTGAAGAAGCGACTGCGCGACCTGAACCTGCCGGTCATGGACTCGGTCAGCCACATCGTCCCGCTGCTGGTCGGCGACGCATCCTTGTGCAAGCAGGCTTCCGACCTGCTGCTGACCCGGCACCATATCTATGTGCAGCCCATCAACTACCCCACTGTGCCCAAGGGAACCGAACGGCTGCGCATCACGCCGACGCCGGTACACGACGATGCCCTCATGGATCACCTGGTGGCCTCGCTGCTGGATGTGTGGAGTACCCTGGGGATCAGCCAGAAGGCCGCCTGAGTCCCCGCATCGCGCGTCTCCAGATCACGCTTAAGAAGCAGGGTCCGCCCCCTCCGTGGGCGGACCCTGTTGCGTTACGGTAATGGTCATCGAAATGCACCGCCGGCTTTTCATCGGGCGGCGTGCCCGTGGCTCGGTCCGTCCGGCGCGAGTTCCGGATCGGTTGCCCAGAAAACCCCTTGTCTCTCTGCGGAGCGCTCCTAAATGCATAGAAAGCGTCCATCGCTTGAACCGTTGCTCGCCGGGTGATCACATTACCGACACGTTCGGTGGCCTTTTTCTCAGATCGATGGTAGGATGATGTATCGATGGGAGGAGCCGGCCGGTCAGAAATGCCGGTCAGTGTCGGTGATCCAGCGCGGTTGGTTGATCGTACAGAGCAAACAGGTCTTGGTGACCAAACGGCGGGGCAAACACCGCCAATCTTGAGCAGTGACGAAGCGGCCAGCACCAGGGCCGCCGGCATGGCCACAGAGACGATAGGAGGGGCCACCATGTTCGCCGACAAAACGCTGACCCCGCGCGAATCCGTTCGCCTGTGTGCGTTGGGCATGATCGCCGACCAGCCAGGCACATACGCCGATATTGCCCGCACAATCCGCGACTTCATCACACGCATCACCGGCCCGTCCCTGGACCTGCTGGGCAGTTCGATGGAACTGTTGCAAGTGGAGGGGCTGATCCGCGCGACTCCCGAGGACGCGCCCGAGGACACCGCTCACCTGGAGATCACGGACGCGGGGCGCGAGGAACTGCGCCGTCTGCTGACGGCCAACCTGCGCGCGTCCTCCGATCTGTCCAAGCTGGTGACGGCGCTCAAGTTCCGCTTCCTGCACCTTCTACCGCCCGACGATCGTCGCGCGCAGGCCGAGTTGCTGCTGGACGCACGCGAGACCGAGTTGAATCGCCTCCTGGATATGCGCCGCGCGCACGGCGACCGGGGTGGCCCGTTCGCGGAGTGGCTGGCCCACGAAATTGCCGAGGCGGAGCGCGGTCAGGCGTGGCTGGAATCCTTCTGCGATGCGATCCAGGAGAGTGACGCCGCTTGAGTCGAGTGGCGGGCACGCCCGCCTCGACCGACATCTGTCGATCGTTCACACGGTATGCAGAGAGAGGGGGACCGCCCGTGATCGGCGGTCCCTTTTTCCGTCCGATCCGCGACACGAGCCCATGCCCCCCTCCACTGGTCCCCGCCGCATCCTGATTTCCGGGGCCTCCAGCGGCCTCGGCGCCGCCCTGGCCGAAGCCTACGCCGCCCCTGGCGTCTCGCTGGTGCTATGGGGACGCGCCCAGGACCGGCTGGACACCGTCGCCGACCGCTGCCACGCCAAGGGCGCGCGAATCGAGACCGCGCGCGTGGACGTCACCGACCGAGAGGCCACCGCGCGCCACGCCCTGGCCGCCGACGACGCGGCCCCCCTTGACCTGGTGATCGCCAACGCGGGTATCTCCGGCGGCACAGGCGGCGGCACCGAACCCGAGGAACAGTCCCGCGATATTTTCGCCGTCAATCTGGTGGGAGTCCTGAACACGGTTCAGCCCCTTCTGCCGCGCCTGCGCGCCCGGGGCCACGGCCAAATCGCGCTGATGGCGTCCCTGGCGGGGTTTCGCGGCTTCCCCGGCGCGCCGGCCTATTGCGCCAGCAAGGCGGCGGTGAAGGTCTGGGGGGAAAGCCTGCGCGGCTGGCTGGCGGCCGAGGGCGTGCGTGTCTCGGTGCTCTGCCCCGGCTATGTGCGCACGCCCATGACGGCGGTGAACCGCTTCCGCATGCCCTTCCTGATGGACGCGGACCGGGCGGCGCGGATCATGAAACGCGGGTTGGAGAGAAACCGGGGCCGCATCGCCTTTCCCTGGCCCATGGCCTTCGGGGCTTGGCTGGCCGGTGCTCTTCCGAATGCGCTGGTGGATCGCCTGACCCGGGGATTGCCCAGGAAGGGGTAACGGCCTGCCCTACCCCTTCGCCTTCGCCCGACGGCGCCGCAGCCGCTGCGGCCCCCAGGTGATGGTGGACGACACACCGAAGTTCCACACAGACCCCACCATGGCCCCCAGGAATCCCGCCAGGGCCCAGTGGACTCCCTGCTCGAAGATCAATTCGGCGATGCGCACGTTGATGACGGCGCCGATGGCGCAGATCAGGTAGAACGACAGCAGTCCCGTCACGAACCGCAGGCCCTTCAGCCGCCGGTCGCGGTAGGTGAAGCTGTTGTTGATGGTGAAGTTGGAGGTCATGGCCACCAGCGTGGCTATCGACTGCGCCCACAGGAAGGGCACGGCCAGGTGCAGCAGCCCGCCCAGGACCGCCAGATGCACGCCCACACCCAGAAGGCCCACGGTGACGAACAGGATGAAGCGGACCGGAAGCCACCGGCCCAGGGTCTTGTCGGCGAGCAGCATGCCGAACTCCCAGAGAACTTGGGTATCCAGCTTGCTTTCCCCGGCCTGACGGGAGCGAAACGTGAACCCTAGTTCGGCGTAACGCGGTGGCTTGGGGCTGGACGCGAAGATATCCAGCAGGATCTTGAAGCCGGTGCCCGACAGGATATGCACCACCCGCTCCAACAGGTCGCGCCGCAACAGGAAAAAGCCGGACAACGGATCGGTCAGGGGCACCCGGGTCACCAACCGCGACAACGCGTTGCCGACGCGGCTGACCACTTCCCGGGCATGGGAGGAGAGGCCGGCGGCGCTGGCCCCATCGGCGAAGCGGCTGCCGACGACGATCTCATAGCCCTGATCGCGGGCCATGCCCAGCATGCGCGGCAACAGCGTCTCATCGTGCTGAAGGTCCGCGTCCATCACCGCCAGATAGGGCGCCGTGGTGGCCAACATGCCTTCGATACACGCCGAGGACAGCCCGCGCCGCCCCACGCGCTGGATCACGGAGACGTTGACCCGCTCGCGCGCGAGACGATGCAGCACCGCCAACGTACCGTCCGTGGAATCGTCGTCCACGAACACCACCTGCCAGGACTCGCCCTCAAGGGCTCGATCCAACAGGCCCACCAGCGGCTCGACGTTGTCACGTTCGTTCAGTGTGGGGACGATGACGGCGAGTTGGTAGGGCACGGGGACGCGTCAGCCTCGGATCCGGAGGGCGCAACATGCAAAACGGGGCCAACCGAGAGGGCCAGCCCGGCGAGCGGAGGCGCCCCTGATACACCACGGCTCTCACGCCGTCCACCCGCCGTCGACAAGGGCGACAGGTCTTGGCACTCGACGGCAGCCAGCGCGCGCGCTAGCCGCGCGGCATCGTCCGCAAGAGCACCCGCAGGTCGCCCTTCACCACCTTGCCGTAGTTGTTCTTCGGCAGGGCGTCGATGTGTCGCCACACCTTGGGACGCTTGAAGCGGGCCATGGCCTCGGTGCAATGGTGGTCCAGCGCGCCCGGATCCCAGGCCGCCCCGGCGCGAAGGGTCACGAAGGCCACGACCACCTCGCCCCACTCCGGGTCGGGCTGGCCGACCACCGCCACCTCGTGCACGTCCGGATGGGTGAGCACCACCTCCTCCACCTCGCGCGGATAGATGTTGGTGCCGCCGGAGATGATCACGTCCTTGGAGCGGTCGGTCAGCGTCAGGAAGCCATCCGCGTCCAGTCGCCCCAGGTCGCCGGTCCACAGCCAGCCGCCACGCAGGGTCGTCTCGGTGGCCTCCGGGTTGTCCCAGTAGCCGCGCATGACCTGCGGCCCGCGCACCAGAATCTCCCCCACCGCACCCTCGGGCAGCGGGTTGCCATCGGCATCGGCGACGCGAAGTTCAACGCAGCTCTGCGCCCTGCCCACGGACCCCAACCGGTCCCGCCAGCGCGGATGATCGCGGTCGGCCACCAGGGCGCGGGACAGGGCGGTGATGGTCATGGGACTCTCGCCTTGGCCATAGATCTGCACGAAGCGCGGGCCGAGGGTGGCCACCGCCTCCTCGATATCGGCCACATACATCGGCCCACCGCCATAAACGATGGTGCGCAGGCCCTCGCCCGTGCCGTCACCGGCTCGGGCGGCGTCCACCAGGCGGCGCACCATGGTCGGCGCCGCGAACATGGAGACGGTCGAGAGACGCGGCGCCAGATCGAGGATCTCCGCCGGATCGAAAACCCCCGACGGCGGCACAACATGGCGGGCGCCGGCACGCACGTGGACCAAGGAGTACATGCCGGCCCCATGGGACAAGGGCGCGGCGTACAGGGCCGCGTCGGCCGCCGTCACCGGATCCACGTCCAGGGGATAGCAGAGCGTCATGGCCATCAGGGTGAGGTTGGACAGCATGACGCCCTTGGGGCGGCCGGTGGTCCCCGAGGTATAGAACAGCCAGGCTAGGTCCTGGTCGTCGCGCGGAACGGGCCGGGCCAGCGGCTCGGCCCCGGTGAGCGCGCGCCACGCCGGATCATCCACGGAAACCAACCGCACGTCGGGCGCCGCCTCGGCCAACGAACCGCCCAGGTCATCGGACACCAGACACAGCCGGGCGCCCGCGTTGTCCAGGATCCAGGCGGCTTCGCGCGGGTGCAGCTTGGCGTTCACCGGCACCGCCACCATGCCCGCCCACCAGGTGCCGTAAAGGGCCTCCAGGTACTCGATCCGGTTCTTCATGAACAGGCCGACCCGGTCACCCGATGTGAGCCCCAGACGCGCCCGCAGGCTGGCCGCCAGCCCACCCGCGCGGGCGGCGAAGGCGGCCTGGGTGGCCTCCAGGCGATCCCCGGTCAGCAGCGCCGGCGCCTCCGGCCACAGCCGCGCGGCCCGCCACAGCCAGTCGGCGATGTTCATCGCGGCGCCCCTCCCCTCGTGCACGGATCCAGATGTAAGATGCGGCCTGCCTTCTTTCGTCTGGTTGGTCTTGCCGGCGACGGGAGCCGCCGCCCGAACGGAAGCATGCGACAAATCGCCTCGGGCACGCAACGAAGCGGTGCGCGGCCTCGCCTACCCCACCTGCTCCAACACCCCCTCCAGCACACGTTGCAACCGCGCCAGGTCGTGGGGCTCGGACAGGCGATGATCGCCGGACTTGATCAGGGTCAGTTCCACGTCGGCGGAGTCCAGCCGCTCCAGCAGACGCGGCGCGGTCTCCCAGGGCACCGACTCGTCCTTCATGCCGTGAATCAGCCGCACCGGACAAGTCAGGGGAATGGGGGCACCGAGCAGCAGGTGCTCCCGGGCCTGCTCGATCAAAGTCAAGGTGATGGGATAGGGTTCGTCGCCATACTCCGAGGGCACCCGCAGCACCCCGTCCCGGGACAGCGTCTCCCGCGCCGCGTCATCGAACAGGGTCCACATCAGCTCCTCGGTGAAATCCGGCGCGGCGGCAATTCCCACCAGGGCGGCCACCCGCTCCGGCCGGGCCAGGGCGGCCAGCAGCATCAGCCAGCCCCCCATGGAACTGCCCACCAGAACCTGCGGTCCCTCGGTCAGGTGATCGAGAACCTGGACAACGTCGTCCGCCCAGGCCCCGATGGTGCCGTCCTCGAAGCGCTGATCGGACTGGCCATGGCCACGCTGATCGAAGCGCACGAAGGCCCGGCCGGCACGCCCTGCCCAGTCCTCCAGGAACACGGCCTTGCCCCCGGTCATATCGGACATGAACCCATGGATGAACACGACGCCCGGCCCCTTGCCGGGCACGGAGTGATAGGCGATGGTGGCGCCATCCGGCCGCGTCAAGCGGCCGGGATGTGTTTGGGACGGCGATGGGATGGGGGATGAGGTCGCGGTCTCGGTCATGGGCGCACGGTCTCCTTGGAACGGGCCAGGCCGCCGCCCCGGTCAGGCGCGCGACGAAAGGCGAAGGCGTTGGGGCAAGGGTCTGACGTGGTCCTGCACGGTAACACCGACGACACGCAGGGTGTATCCCCGCGGCGGCGAACCACGGACCGGCGCGCGCCGGTGGTGCTGCAAGTGTTGCCGGCCCTGGAAACCGGGGGCGTGGAACGCGGCACCGTGGACATCGCCGAGGGCCTGTCCCAGGGCGGCTGGACGGCTCTGGTGGCCTCCGAAGGTGGTCGCCTGGAACATGACCTGGGTCGCGCGGGGGCCCAGCACATCGCCCTGCCCCTGGCCACAAAGAACCCTCTGGCACTGCAGCGCAACGCCGGCCATCTGGCCACCGTGATCCGCGAGCACGGAGTGAGCCTGATCCATGCCCGCAGCCGCGCCCCGGCCTGGAGCGCCCTGTGGGCCGCCCAGACAACGGGCGTGCCGCTGGTCACCACGTTCCACGGCACCTATGGGCGCGGCCCCCTGGGCGTGAAGACGCCCTATAACCGGGTCATGACCCTTGGCGACCGGGTGATCGCCATCTCCTGGTTCATCGCCGAGCATGTGCGCCGTCACTATGGCACCGACCCCACCATCATCCGCGTCGTTCCCCGGGGCGTCGACCTGACCCGGTTCGCGCCGGAGGCGGTGAGCAGTCATCGCATGGCCCGCCTGGCCACCCAGTGGCGGCTGCCCGACGACGCCAGGGTGGTTCTGTTGCCGGGCCGCCTGACCCGCTGGAAGGGCCAGGCGCTGCTGATCGAGGCGATGGCCCGCCTGGCCCGGCCCGACGTGCGGTGCCTGCTGGTGGGCTCGGACCAGGGACGCACCGGCTACCGGGCGGCGTTGGAGGACTTGGCGCGCCAGCGGGGCCTGGACGCGCAGGTCCACATCCTGGACCACTGCGACGACATGCCGGCGGCCTATCGGCTGGCCAGCGTCGTGGTCTCGGCCTCGACCGAACCGGAGGCTTTCGGCCGCGTGCCCGCCGAGGCCCAGGCCATGGGGCGGGTGGTGCTGGCGCCCCGCCACGGCGCCGCCCCCGAGATCGTCGAAAACGGTGTCACTGGATGGTTGTTCGAGCCCGGCAACCCCGCCAGCCTGGCCGATCATCTGGCCCTGGCGCTGGATCTGGACCGGGCCACCCACGACAACCTGACCCGGCGGGGCATGACGAGCACCCGGCAGACGTTCTCCAAGGACACCATGATCAAGCGCACCCTGGCGGTCTACAAAGAGTTGCTGTTTGGCGCACCACCCCTGGAAACCCTCTGGCGCGGCCATGACTGACGGGGCACCGGTGGTGGACTCCATCCTGGTCATCAAGCTGTCGGCCCTGGGCGACGTGGTGCTGGCGCTGGGTCCCCTGGCGGCCATCCGCCGCCATCACGCGGGGGCGCGACTGACGGTGCTGACCACCGAGCCCTACAGAGGGCTTTTTGCGGCATCCGGCCTGGCGGACGCCGTGTGGGTCGATCCACGCCCCCACCTGCTCACCCAACCCCTGGCCTGGGGACAACTGATGCGGCGCGTTGCCCGGGCACGGTTCGATCGGATCTACGACCTCCAGACCTCGGGGCGCACCACCGCCTATTTCCGGACCCTGCGGCTGATGGGGGCCGCGCCGCCCTGGAGCGGCATCGCTCCGGGCTGCGCCTTCCGCCACGACACGCCACACCGCACCCACCTGCACACCCTGGAAAGACAGGCGGAGCAACTGCGCATCGCCGGCCTGCCCGGCTCGACCTTCCCCGACCTGTCATTCACCTGGACCGACCCAGAGGCCGTCACCCTCGACCGGTTGGACCTGCCCGACCGGTTCGCTCTGCTGGTGCCGGGCGGCTCGGCGCATCGCCTGGACAAACGCTGGCCGGCGGAGCGGTTCGGCGCCCTGGCCCGGGCGCTTGTTGGCGAGGGACTGACCCCCGTGCTGCTCGGCACGGCCGACGAGGCCGACGCCGTCGCCACGATCCGGGCCGCATGCCCCGCCGCCGTCTCGCTGCTGGGCCGTACGTCCCTGATGGACATCCCGGCCCTGGGACACCAGGCCGCCCTGTCCGTCGGCAACGACACCGGCCCCATGCATATGATCGCCCTGGCTGGTTGCCCCACCGTGGCGCTGTTCTCCGCCGCCTCCACCCCCGACAAGCACCGGCCGCGCGGTCCGTCGGTGGTCTGCCTGCGCCGCGCCTCCCTGGCCGACCTGCCCCTCGACGCTGTGTTGGACGCGGCCCGGATGGCTCGCACGGCTCCCCCTCTGGAGCCGGCGCTCGACTTTGGGTCAGTAGAATGAGAATCACACGTTTTTGCATATAATACATGACGTAATCGGAATGTGGCTGCTCTCCCGATTGGCACGGGGTCGAGGCAAACTCGCCCCAGGAATGATGGCCATGAAGGGGAGAGCAGCCATGAGCCAGTATGTGGGTTTGGACGTTTCGTTGAAAGAAACGACGGTCTGTGTTTTGGATGAGTCTGGCGGTGCGATCTGGCGGGACCGTTGCGGATCGACGCTGGAGGCGATGTCTGCGGCGCTGACGCGTGAGGCGCCGGAGGCGGAGAGGGTTGTTCTGGAAAGCGGGACGCTGTCGCCTTGGCACTGGCACGGTTTTCGAGCACTGGGTGTGCCCGTGGCATGCGTGGACGCGCGAAAGGCGAAGGCGGTTCTGTCGGCGCGGGTGCACAAGAGCGACGATCTGGACGCGGAGGGGCTGGCGCATTTGGCGCGGACGGGCTGGTATGCCGAGGTTCGGGTGAAGAGCCTGGTTTCGCACCGTCTGCATTCGGTTGTGGCGGTCACGTCCCCAGGAGTGATTTAGGAGCTTTGGATCAGCGGCCCGCCACCGCGCCCGCCAAGGGAGCAGGCGGCGGCGGACCGCTTGTCCACAGCGATCCAGGCAGCGCCAGTCACGGCGCTACGGGCATGCCTGACGCACAACACAAAACCCCCTGAAAACGGCGTGTTTTCAGGGGGTTGGAAATGGTGCCCAGGGACAGATTCGAACGGCCGACACGGGGATTTTTAGTCATGTATTTATGGTTATATATCAATGGGTTACGAGATATTGGGGCGAAAAACGCCCGCCAATTGCCAAAGGGTTAGGGGGTATTTGCAAAACAGTTGGAGGCTCCGTGGCCCCCAAATCCAAGGTTCTCCCTCTGGTCCGTTATCGTCGGCGAGGGGAACCATCAACATAGCGGGCTTCAGCGCTGCCCCGCATCCGATCCGGGCGGTTTCGGCTTCGATGGCTTCCGGCGGCATGCTACCTTCTGGTTGCTGCCGTGTCACCGGAGGGGGAGCCGAGATGAGCGGAAAGGGCGGAAAAGACGTGTGGCCATTGGCCGAAGCGCTGGCATCCTTGCGAAATGATCTGATCACGGCACAGGAAGCCGGAGACGGCAAAGGCATTCGTTTCGACGTCGAGCATATTGATCTTGATCTACAGGTCTCGGTCACAACTACGGCCAAGGGTGGCGTCAAGCTTGGCTGGGGGCTTGTTAACGCCAATATGGGGGGCGATGTGGGCGCGCTCCGGACCCACGGTCTCAAAATGCGTCTAACGCTATCACCTAACGAGGACGGGGCGCCGCATAAGATATCGAACCCCGGGGCACGGCCGGTAAAGGTGTCGTCATGACCTGGAAGGATTTGCTGGTCGCCATCTGGACGCCTACGACAGATGGCAAGGGCGAGACAGGCACGGGGTTTCCGATCGCGCCGGACCTGGTGATGACGGCGCGCCACGTTGTCTGCCCCAAAAACCGTGATCTAGCAAGATCAATAGAGATCAATTGGTGGCATAGTAAAGAAGATTGGAAGAAAGTTGAGAGTGACGATACGGCCGTCGTCTGGCAATGTGAGAAATATGACGTTGCTGTGTTGAAGGTTCAACGCCCGCGAGATAGAGAGGGAGTAGTTTCTCTCGCCCCGAAAAAACCCGTGGATCATGCGTCTTGGGCGAGCGCAGGCTTTTCGAGGGCAGATGTAAGGGACGGAATTCAGTACGCTGGTAGTTTTTGCGGTAAAGTCATGTCCATGGCTGAAGGCGATCGGTTCTTCGAGATTACGGCGGAAGCACCGCCGGCCGTCGAAGGTGGGTGGAAGGGGGCATCCGGTATGCCTATCGTGGTCGATGGGCGCCTTCTTGGGGTCTGCTCTGAACTTCCCCCTGGCTATGAAGGAAGAAAGATTCTTGTCTCTCCAATATGGAAACTCTGGCAGAAAGATGAATGCCATCCCAGCCTTCAAGATATCCTGCCATTTTCCCATTTTGTCACACAATTTAAAGGTAAGCTGGTTGATGAAATACGCCGCATGCAAATTCGAGATGAAGACCTTAACTATATATTCCATGAAATTATGGATGGACGCATTGACTATGTATTGCCATGTGGCGAAGAAAAATTTGATACTCTGGTCGGTGGCCTTTTAAATCTGAGCCCGGACCAAGTGTTCAGAAAATTTGGTGCCTATACACATGAAGTGAATAACGATCGCTGCACTGCAATCTCGAGATTTGTGCAGGCAGTTTCACCGTTTTTGTTTGCGGTTAATGGAACAGACGTTATAAATCTTGTGATGCAAGCACGATCGGGGGGTGTCCTGGTAACCGACGTGCCGATTGGAACCCATACGATGGCCGAGATCCTGGTTGCGGCGTCTCAGAAACGACCAGGCCAATTTCTCCCGCGTCGGCAGGAACATGATCTGCCGATGGGAGCAAAACTCATTCCCATTAGGCCTATCTTTGGCAATCAACCAAGTAAAGACCTCGTTAAATCAGCAATCATTAGCGAATTGAAGGAGCATTATCCAGAAAAAGAATTGCTTCTTGTGGGCGATTTTAAGGGCGACTCTATAAAGGAACTGTGTGATGTGTACAAAGTGAGTGGGATGGCGAATGCTCTTTCTGCTCTGAGGATTCGCATGAGAATAGATAGAGAACGAGGCGGATCGCTCCCTTACATGGCATTTATTCTGCCAGAAAATGAAGACGAGAGAAATTCTATTCTCGATTCTGTGCGTGGCATTTGTAAAGAGCTCCCAGACTTAACTATAGTTGTTCTTGATAGTGAGTTCTGCGTCTCGGATCTCGAGGCTCTTTCTCTATTCCCGTATTTTGTTCCCATGCAACAAACCGATACTTAGGATTCCGCGATGTTTCCCGTGTCCGCGCATGAACACATCCCGAATGTCCCCTTGGGGGATGGCCGGATGTGTCCGCATGTCTTTGAGCATGACGACATCGACGCCATCACGGCGGCCTTGCGGGCGCGGCGGACGCTGTTGCTGTTGGGTGAGCCCGGCATCGGCAAGACGCAACTGGCCCGCGCCGCGGCCTGGGTCCACAAATGGGCTTTCTGCCAGAAGGTGGTGGAGTCGCGCACCGAGGCCCGGGATCTGAAGTGGACGGAGGACTTGGTGGCCCGTCTGGCCGATGCCCAGCTGGTCGGGACGGTCGGCGATCCTTTTAAGGCACGGCGCTTGCGGTCGAACTTGGCCTTGAGGAACTATGTCAAGCCGGGTCCGTTATGGTGGGCCTTCGATTGGGGCGATGCGGCCGAACAAGCGCGGTGTAGCGGCGAGCCCGCGCCGATCCTGGACCCGGGGTGCGATCCGACCAAGGGCGTCGTGGTCCTGATCGACGAGATCGACAAGGCCGAGGCGGAACTCCCGAATGGTTTGCTGGAGGCGCTTGGGTCCCGGACCTTCGTTCCGGCGGGACGGTCAAAGCCCGTGCAAGCCAAGGTCTGGCCGCTGATCGTCGTGACGACCAACGACGAACGTCGCCTTCCCGATGCCTTCGTGCGGCGCTGTGTCGTCCACATGATGCGTATTCCCAACGACGACGACGAGGCGGCGTTCGTGACATGGATGGTTGGCCGGGGGAAAGTGCATGTTCCGCCCGACGAAAAGGATCCGGAACCCGGTCTGGCGTTACTGAAACAGGCCGCCGAGCTGACCTTCCGGGACCGTCAGGCGTGCAAGCGGCAACGATTGCGCCCCCTGCCGGGACAGGCGGAGTACCTGGATCTCCTGCGGGCCGTGCAGGCCGATGAGGCGGCGCCGGATCACCCGCCGATCGAACGGCTGGAGGCGCTGTCCAAGTTCTTCCTTCGCAAACACCCGGACCTGCGGGGATGACGGACCGGAGCCGGCGAGGGCGCGCGGATCTCGCCCGGGTCGTCCAGGACTTGACCGAAACGGACGCGATTCGACTTGGCGCTGTTGTGGGGTTCGAGATCCGATCCGAGGGACCGCGACCGCCGTCCCCGCGCATCGACACGGAGGAGACCGGGGACGGGACGTCTGCGGACTCCGTCCCCGTCACGTTCGAGCAGGGCGAGACCCGGCCCGTGCCCTTCTGGATGCCCGTGCGGTACGCAAAGGTGCCCCGGCGGAAGCCGTCCGGTCCATCCCCACCGCCGCCGCCCGATGTGGCGGCGCTGCCCGTCTGGCAAGCCCCACCCAGGGATCCGCCGCCCTGGCCGCCGCTGCGGTCCTGGCGATCGCTGCAAGACCTGCTTCGTAGGCTCCTGGCCGTAAGGGGGACGGGGCCTGAAATCGACCTGGAGCGGGCCGTCGACCGCCTGTCCGAATGTCGCGTGCTGGGGCGTCCGCCGCGTCGGCCCAGACCGAAACGCGGCAACCGATGCGTCGTCGTGCTGGATCGCGACCGGCGCCTGGTGCCGCTGTGGCGGGATCAGGAGATGGTGCTCGCGGCGCTGACGCACGCCGCCCCACACATGACCGTGACCCCCGTGACATGGGACCCCGGGTCCGGCACGTTTCAGCCCATGGGGGCGGACCGGGCCGGGCCGGTCGAGCCATGCCGGGACGGAACGCCCTGGCTGGTGCTGAGCGACCTGGGTGCGGTGACGGGGCGTGATCCGGATCTCTTGGTGACCGTGGCGCGCTCTCTTGATCCGGACTGCGCCATCGCCCTGACGGTCACGCCCCCCGGCCATCTGCCGCCGGACGTGCGCACCGCCTGGAGGGCCGAACCCTGGGAAGATGTGACCTTCACCCAGGACGACCTCGACCGTAACGCCCTGGTCCGCAAACTGCTGATCTGCCTGTCTCCGGCGTTCTGCTTCACGCCGGGGATGCTGCGGGCGATGCGGCGGACGCTGCTGCCCGAGGCCGACGCCCTTGTCGAATGCATGACCTGGAACGATCCTGCCGTGGAGTGTCTGGCGTCGGTGGCCACCGCCCTGACGCCGGAGGCGACCACGGCCTTGCGGGCGGCCTTCGCGGGCGATGCCCTGACGGATGCCGAGCGGACGGATGCCCTGTCGGTGATCCGGGCCTGGCGGACCGGGGGCGCGGCCGCCCGGGTCGGCGAGGACTATTGGTTCCCGGAAGTCCTGAACCTTCCGGCCGAGCTTCGGGATCGATGCCTGCCCCATCCCGCCGATCTGGACGACGCGCGGCGGTACTTCGAGGACCTGGATCGGCGCCGATGCGGGCACGGGGCGCCTCTCACCCTGCAAACCCGCGCCTGGCTGTCGCAGATGGGCGATTGCGCGCCCAGGGCTTTCCAGCAAGAGAGCAGTTTTCGGAATGTCGTCTGGTCCGTGAAGGCCACGGAGACGAGCTATACGCCGCCCCACGGGGATTTGCCGGACGTTGGGGTGCCGGCGGTGGGCCGCGTGTCCGTGATCCATGACAGAAGCGATTGGGTGCTCACGACGGCCCCGGATGGGGCTGGCTCTCCCGTGGTGACGCTCGACTGCGAGGACGGCGTGGTGGACATCGCTCCGTGTGATGGTGCGACCCCGTATATGGACATCGAGCGGACGTTCCCGTGGCGAGGCCGACCGAACGAGAAGGATCCGCTGGACCCCGTTCGCCGCCGGGTTGGGTCCGGTGTCATCGCACGGGTTCCCCTGGAAAGCGTGGCCTTGGCCTCGGACAAGCAGTCATATTGGTCCCGGATCGGGCAGGCCCTCGCCGATGACCTGTCCTGGGCGTCGGCGACGGGGCGCGATGCTTTGGGGCTGTGGGCGGACGTCCGCATCGAGGATGTCACCCAGCGCCTGCGCTGGATCCCGCCGGGCCGGTTCCTGATGGGCTCGTGGAAGGATGAGCCGGAGCGATTTAACGATGAAGGACCGCAACACGAGGTCACTTTGGCAACCGGATTCTGGCTGTTCGACACACCCTGCACCCAGGCCCTGTGGCAGGCCGTGATGGGCGACAAGCCCAGCGGTTTCCAGTCCCCGGACCGGCCGGTGGAGCAGGTCAGTTGGGACGACGTGCAAATCTTCCTGGAACGTTTCAATGCGCGGGTGCCGGGGCTGGCGCTGACCCTGACCAGCGAGGCGCAGTGGGAATATGCGTGCCGCGCGAATGCAGAACCGCCGTCTGACTTGGACGCCGTCGCCTGGTATGGGGCGAACAGCGATGATCAGACCCATCCGGTCGGCCAGAAGCAGCCGAACGCCTGGGGTCTACACGATATGCTGGGTAACGTGGATGAATGGTGCTTGGACCACTGGCACGACAGCTATGAGGGCGCTCCGGTGGATGGAACCGCCTGGCTGGATGACGCCGCTGGCGCCGGCGCGCACCGCGTCATTCGCCGCGGTTCCTGGGACGACAGTGCGCGGAACGTGCGCGCGGCGTATCGCGGCGGGACCTATCCCGTCGTCAGGAGCGACACCCTGGGCTTCCGGTGTTCCCGAGGTCCCGTGAGCCCAGCCAGCGGCGGAGCCGAGCCGGCGGAGCAGGGCCGGCAAGCGGAGCGCCGGCCCGCGCCGGAGGCGGGCGGCGACGCCCCGGATCGGGACGTGGTGCACGTTGGCGACGGAAGCGGCCGGGATGCGAGCCGCCTCCCCACTGTCCCCGCGCTGGTGATCCGCACCGATCGGGAGCAGGTGATCCTGGAACAATGTACCCTCCGGGATCATCCCTGGGCCGAGGCCATGGGCCGCGACCGCTTCGGCCTGTGGGCGCGGATCGCTCTGGAGGTCGCCGAGGGGCCGCCCGTGACGCAGCGGATGCGCTGGATCCCGCCGGGGCGGTTCCTGATGGGCTCGCCGGAGGATGAGCCGGAACGGTATGATAACGAAGGACCGCAGCACGAGGTTACCCTGGCGCAAGGCTTCTGGCTGTTCGATACCCCCTGCACCCAGGCCCTGTGGCAGGCGGTGATGGGGGAGAACCTGAGTATATTCAAATCACCGGACCGGCCGGTGGAACAGGTGAGTTGGAATGACGCACAGACTTTTTTGCAGCGCATCAACGACCGCATTCCGGGGTTGGGCCTGACCTTGCCAAGCGAGGCGCGGTGGGAGTACGCCTGCCGGGCCGGTGGGGAGGCTTCCTCTGACCTGGGGGCCGTGGCGTGGTATGACAGGAACAGCGGCAGAGAGTCGCATCCGGTCGGGCAAAAGCAGCCGAACGCCTTGGGATTGCATGACATGCTGGGGAATGTGTGGGAATGGTGCGCGGATCCCTGGCACGAAACGTATGACGGGGCACCGGCCGACGGCACGTCCTGGCAGGACGCGGACACCGGCGCGTACCGCGTCATTCGCGGCGGTTCCTGGGTCTTTGCGCGTTACGTGCGCGCGGCGGTTCGCGACTGGACCCGTCCCGATGACCGGGTCGTCAATCTGGGCTTCCGGTGTTCCCGAGTTCTACCGTGAGCTCAAGCAAGAATAAGGGGCAAGGCATCAGGCGTTCGGACCTGTTTTGGTTGCTTTTTGACGAGAGGTGAAAGTGATCCTATGCCGTCAGTTGCCGCCAACACCATCGATACCGCCTGGCATCCCCTGGTCAACGGTCATGCGCCACTGTGGGCCAGCGGCTGGGGCGAGGATCGCTTTGGCGTCTTCGTGGAAATCACGGTTGATGACGTGACGCAGTGTCTGCGCTGGATCCGGCCAGGCCGATTCACCATGGGCTCGCCGGAGGATGAGCCGGGGCGTTGGGGGGGTGAAGGACCGCAGCACGAGGTCACGCTGGCAAACGGCTTCTGGCTGTTCGATACCCCCTGCACCCAGGCCCTGTGGC
>Ga0126339_10000465_pt1 | contig 22426 bp, 14 predicted proteins | sample OrbTmetagenome_2_FD_92532 | JGI IMG/M metagenome (GOLD analysis project Ga0126339, IMG submission 92532) | Coral microbial communities from Petempiche,Puerto Morelos, Mexico - Orbicella T R C metagenome | ecosystem: Host-associated > Invertebrates > Cnidaria > Coral | place: Petempiche,Puerto...
TAAACACACTTCAGTCAAAGAGCACATGGGATCTGGCACATGCCCATGTATGAAACGCCGCTGACTCCAGACAACACTGGCGCTCTTTGTTGTTAACTCCGTTAAATTGCATTTAACTGCATTTATAGGTCCTTCAACAGCAGAGAAGAATTTTTAGAAAATTAGATGCAAATTATGTACAATGTTCTTGAACTTGCAACTGGTTTATTAGTGATATGGTTTTATTACTGTTGATACTTTTGATGTGAAAGTTACAACATTTATTGTGAACTTCTTGTAATATATAAATTAGTCCAGTTATGCAATGTAGTTTAGGCTGGCAATGTGGTTAGGTTAGTACAAAGTTTTTATTTTCCCTGGTGATACCTGTACATTGAAGGCATCTCTTATATATATAAGAGATTAACGTTAGAACTGAGACGTTGTAGTACAAGTGTCCAAAGCTTATTGTTATGGTTTCTTTTCTTGGTAGCATGGTACACATGGAAAGAACATTGCTCACAGCTATCCTTCTCATCACCATGGCAATGGACCACAAGGATATGGACCAAGCCGGCATTCTCATGGACATCCTCCAGATCACCACCCAAGGTTTGTAGCAGATTATGTCACTGTAATGTATCTGTGAATATAAAATGATGCTTTCAGTGGTCAGATTACTAACAAGATGTGTATTCCATATTCATATGGGTAAGTGGGTCCAAACGGGGTAAATCCACCATCACCCTTGTTTATGTACATTTGTTGAGTTTGTACATTTAAAAATATTATCAGTAAGCTTGCCTCATATTTGTTAACTGGTTTACAGGTTAAGTTGGTGATTGAAGGAGCCAGATTATTTCTTCTGGTTCTTGCATTTTTATTTAATTATTACTCGCCTCAATGGGGAGAAGGCTGTTACAGGTTCCCCGGCATTTCTATAAGGTTGTGTTGAAGCAAGAATGGACAATGCCAGAAAACATCAATACCTATAACACAAATGACTTTTTTGAATTCTGAGGGCAAGGGGGGTTCTTTGATCTTGAATTCCAAAGGCATGGGATACTTGCAGTTAGAATTCTGAAGGCACTGAGGGGGTGGGTTCAGAAAAGGACAGACAAGAGTGTGTACTCCTGAATGCACTGATGACACTGCTGATGACCAATGAAAGCAGAAAACAAGGCATGCACCGATCAGGCATGTATTTGCATTCATTGACAGAAGAAAACCGATAGAACGTAGGTCATACATCAAGCTCTTTGTTTGCAAGCCACTGCAAAATATGTGCCAGGAATACATATTCATAAAGAAACCGGTCTAATTGCATCTGTTCGAGTGAATGTCATTGGTAATGTCGAAAAATTGTGATTGAAGACAAGGAAGTTTTGGTTGCCAAACATTTAGTCATGAATGCATGCGATCATATCTGTCACAATTTCAAGCCCCGTAGAAAAATCTTTATCATTGCAAGTTGTAGGGATTCAAATTAGGAATTCCACGGGGCAGAAGTAAAAAACAGAAATCCGAAAGAGAGGGGGCAGAGGGGTTAATGATTTCGGAATTTGGAAGGCATGGGGAATAGAGCATTTTGGAAATTCTAAAGGTAAGGGGAGCTTAAAATATGGATGCCATCTATGGTTAGGTATGGATATTTTCTGGAATCGCCCAATCCTGTCAGAATTGTCAAGACATTGCTGCCTCCAAAATGGATACGATCTTTGTTTTAGTTCCCATAAACAAGGTTTGAGGTAGCATAAGATTACAACTGCAGTATATTAATTATTACAGAGGTCCAGGACACAGACGAGGTGGTCCAGGACCTATGCATGCCAGCAAGATTGCAGATATGGGTCGTGGTGAAGGGTATGGCAGGCCAGCAATCCTCAAACCAGAAGATATACAGGCAATGGCAGATAATGATGAAGAGGAGGAAGGCGGGTGGGCTGGTGCTCAGGATGAAGTTGATTACGCTGCAAAGCTGGACTTTGAAGACTTTGATGATGATGAAAAGCCTTCTAGTGAAGCATCTACTAAACCTGAGAGAGAAACTGCAAGTGGTGAACCAGAAACAAGATGGCAAAGCAATGAAGGCAGAACTGTAAGTGATGTCATTTTCCCTTTCACAAAAACAAACCAACAAACAAACAGTTTAGTGTCGCTTATACAATGAAATCTCACATAAATGGTGTCTGATACCATGTTGTAAAGATGGTGATGAATTCAATGAAATAAACCATTACATTTATGCTTGAAGGTAGTATGGGTACATAAACAGGGTTCTCACTAGGCATAGAAGACAATCTTGTAATGTTTAGTACCTCTGACCCCTTGTTAGTAGTGCATCAGTTTTCTGTACAACCTGAAAGATCACTATTTTCATGAACCTAGCACATTCAGGGGCAAAAGTAAAGCCTGTGAAAATGCTTAAGGTCCTTTCCCTCGCAGTTCAAATAAATGATAGAACCTTGTAATCACTTTTCTCTTGTTTGTGACAGGGTAAAGAAATGGGACCACCTCCAGCACGATCAGCCTGGACTGAATCATCAGGGACGCCCCATCCTTATTCTGAAAACAGGCAAGTTCCTCAAGGTCCTGGAGTTAGGCCCTTTGAAAGCAGAGGCTCTCCTCCTACTCCAGGGTGGCCAATGCCCTACCCTCAACATTTGTCTGTGCAGCAGAGAGGAGGGCAACCAGTTCATCCTCCTACCCCAGTTAGTTCTGATCAAGGGCAATCAGTACCCAAGTCAGAAGAACCAGTTGTGAATGAATGGCAGAAACGCAGAGTAAAGCAGCAAGAGGAAATGCGTGCTGCAGTAGAGAGGGCTAGGAAAAGGCGAGAGGAAGAGGAATTAAGGAGACAAGCAGAGCAGAAGGCAGCTGCAACAGCCAAACTTAAGGAACTAGAATTAAAAAGGGTGAGAAGGGAGAGTGCAAAAGAAGGAGATGATGCTTGGGCAGAAGAACTGGATTCCATTGAAAAAGATATTCGTAGTAAAGACACTTTGAATGAGCAAGGAATGTCAGAAAGTCCTAGTAGAGACTCTGAACTGCAGAACTTAGCAGTGAACCAACAGGATGGTGTCTCAATTCGAAATGAGCTTCCAGAACATGTCAATAGGCAGAGAAATGACAGTGAATCCAGTGATGCTTCTAGATCCAGTGCATCAAGGGGTTCACGACCTCATCACCACCCACCAAGAGACATTCCACCTCGTTTCCAGCAGCAGCAACTTAGGCAGCAACAGCAGCAACAGCAGCAACACTTCCAGCAGCAACAGCATTATCAGCAACAACAACCATATCCACAGCAGTATCCACATCACCAACAGCACCACCAGCAGCAGCAGCAGCTGGCTAGGTCTCCACAACTCAGAGAGTTCCCGGAGGGACTGCCATCAGTTACCAGTCATTATCCAATGGTTGATTCAGGTGGGTGAATAGTCTTGTTTAAGGAATGATTGTACTGATACAGTACACATATCAGGATTACGTCATGGTGCTTTGTGTAATATATCAAACACTCAAGACATTGTTTGACCACATTTCCAAACACCGAGAAGAGAGTTGAAAATATGATATGTCGCGGAGTATTTTTAACGAACTTTGAGGTGTTTGGAAATGTGGTCAAACACTGTCTTGAGTGTTTGATGTATCTTCTCGATCGAAACTAAATCTAAGGAGAAAATGGAGAAATAAAGTTGTAAAAATCTATGGTAATTAAGATCAGATATCCAAACACAGTCACGGTCATGATTTTCGTTTTGTAAACTTGATGAATCATTAATGAGTTTGAGAAGTACATTAATGAGAATGTGGTCGGGCTTCAGCTGGTTAAAGTGTATCTTTCCTAAACGCTTTTTTGCTAGTTTTTTGAAACTCGTCAGTTCTAAGTTCAAGGTTTTATAGTATCTCCTTAAGCAGATTTACAAGCATTCAGAAACAATGTTCGCTAACTGTTTTTATGACTAGTGTTTGCATGGACTGGTGATAAAGATATGTGTTGGTCTTTTAAAACTTCAATTGTAAAAGTTTGAAGTAAATGTAAACGACAACATGGCAGAAGGAGGTTATGTTATTTTATGTTATTTTCTCAAAATGGGAGGCCATGTATGAGTATTTCCTGTTTTGTTTCAGGTCCTGTTTCACCTTCGCAACCCTTTAAACCTGATCAGCCTGTCAGGAGAATAATGAAACGCTCTGATAGTAGTAGCACAGCTGGAGATGATATAGCAAGTGTCAAGTCGCTTGAAAGTGGCACTGGTGAGCCAAATAGAGAAAGTGAAAAGCGAACACCCCCTGGTCCACCTGATAAGCCTGTCAAGTCAGACAAAACTGAGGAACAAGCAAAAGAGAGTTCTATTGAAACTAGTAGACCAAATGGCAATATAGTGGAGAGGAAGCCAGATGACCAGGACATGCCAGTGTTTGATGAGGTTAAAAGTTTCAGGTCGGGTGATACGAGGCAAAGAAAACAAAGTGACTCTGACAAGCCACGGCTTTCTGAATCTAACAAAGAAAATGTGGCTTCAAAGGAGAGGGTACATGAAAAAAGAGAGAGGAAAGACAGTCCTGATAGTGCATCAAAACCTATTCCTGAGAAAAGAGACCAGGCAAGAGACAGACGAGAAGAAAGACGTAGTTCAAAACGAGATACGAGACCGCAGGATAACAGACGTAGTGAAGACTTCAAAGACCTGGGAAAACGAAAGCGTGATGATAATGAAGATGGAGGACAATTGCCTGAGAGAAGGGGAAGATTCGCTGGTCGTGGTGAAACAAAACGTGAACGGTTTTCAGAATCTCATGGTCATGGTAGGGTTAGTTTCCCTGTACGGGGCCATGGCCGTGGTACTGGTGGTAATACTACTAGTTATCGAGGTCGTGGAAGAGGAGAGAGGGGAGTTAGAGATGGTAGAGATTTCAAGGAAAGCAAACCAACCAGAGCACGAGAACCAAGACCTTCACCACCTGTGAAAACTGTTAAGGATGAACCGAAAGAGAAAGAAGAGGACAAGGAAATTGTAGTGGCAAAGGAGAACACCAATACTGTTCCTAATGAGAATGCTAAGAAAGTTCATGACGTTGCTATCACCGTTAAGCATGAAAAGGTTTTAGAAAGTAGTTCTTCACAAGCTGAAAAAGATGTCAAGGAGCCCATAAAGAGAGAAGAAAAGCCTCTTGTTGAGGAAAAGAAGGACCAAGAGAATTCTTTGGTGCATGGAAGCAAAGTTGGGGAAGATAAAGACTTGTCTTCAAAAGTACCTGACAAGGATGCTGAAAAATCAAAAGGAGAAGATGATGCAAGAAAGAAAACGGAAAGCTGTAGAGAAGCTAGTGATACGAAACCAAAGGGACGTGGTGGCTTTGGAAAGCCTGGTCAATATTCACATGATTCTAGAAGTGGAGGCAATCAGGACAAACGACCTGGAGGCAGGAAGTTCACTGATAAGAGGCGAACACCTCAGGAGAGTGGCAGAGATCGTGATTGGGACTATGATGAAAAGCGCCCTGCACGAAATTATAACAGAGACCAAACAAACCAAAGATCCACAGGACGGGATAGAGGTGGGCGGGAAAAGGAACAGAAATCCCACCAGTTTCAACACGATGACAGGGACTCTGGAAACAGGCGTTCCTTTCAGGATGACAGGACGAAAAGGAACAGTGTAAAGGATAATGATCAGCAACATTTAAGGCAGAGAGATGAGAGGAACCAAAGAGGTGGTTACCGTTCATCCCGTGGCCGCTTTGGCAAGCCACCTGTACGGACAGGGATGCGTGGAGGCAGATCAAATCAGCCTGTAGGAAGCGGACGATTTGGAAATAACTACAGACGTTCAAAATCAACAGATGAAGAACTTTCAGATGATTATGACAGTGACACAAGCAGTTACACAACTGCTACCTCTGCATCTGAAGAAAGAAGGGATGAGAAGTCCAGTGATGTAGAAAAAGAGAATGATACAAAGAGAGGAAAGGAGAGTGGCACGGCTATTGATAAATCGAGACCTAGTTTACGTTCTGCAAGATCTCCTATTCGTGGAAAGGTGTCAACACGTGCTGGAGGGCGAGGTACTGGTGGGTTTGGTAGAAGTAGGAGAGAAGTGGAACGGCCACCCCGTTTCCAGAAGCAACAGGAAAGGGAACGTGCAAACATGGGTAGAGGCCTTTCTCATGGGTTGCGACCTGGTGAGGGAAGAGAAAGTGGTCCTGGCAGAGGTAGGGGGAGAGGTAGAGGTAGAAGAGAGCAACTTCCAAAAGAATCACCTGAAGGACCAGGTATACCAGTTACAGAGGACTGGGATGAAGAACTTGGTGATACCCAGAAGGAAAGCTCGTCCTTAAGAAGTGATAAGCCAGGAGGTCGACGAGAGTCTGCGCCACGGAGAGGTTTCCCTGCTCCACGCTCCTCGGCAGACAGGACAAGGAAAGACAAGAACAGAGAACCTGGCGGGACACGCAACACATCATCTAGACGAGAGCCTTTTTTAGTGGAAAGGCAGCAGGCAAAGGTTGAAGGTTCCAAATTTGCAAGTGGGGAACCTCGGGCACCTTTGCCTGCTGCTAGAAATGGTTTTAGCAAGGATGGGAACCGGAGATTGGACATGCAAGGACATGTTTACAGTACTGGACTGGATAGTATCAACACTGGGGTTGCTGAGAACAAATTGCCAAGAAAGCAAGAAGCTCCTGTAAGGAAGACTGATATTCAACAGTTTGACTTGCATAACATTGCTGGAGTCATCTGCATTGATGACATGACTGATGATGACTCGGACATCTCTTCAACTCTCAGTGGCTTTGTTGAAGTAACATCTCGTCGAACTCAAAAAGAGAACAAAGACAGGCAGCGCGAAGAAGAAGAAAGAAAGAAAAAGATGGATGAACAAAACAGGCAACGTGGTAATCAAACGGGAAATAAAAAGAATCAATCATCAAAGCCTCCAAGGTTCAGTAAGCAGCATATGCCACAGGCCAACACTCAGAGTAAAGCGCCTGGAATAATTGGAAAAGTGACATCCACTGCTATTTCAGAGGCAGGCATTGGACCTACTATTACAGGATCGAACAGCAATCCGTCCAGTGCAAATTCCACCAAGCGTAACAGCCCAGTTACTGTGGAAAGACCAGTGTCACCTCCGCCACCTCCAGTCTTTAATGCATGGGACAAACCTCTCATTGTTACCCCTGCCAAACCACCAGGTGTGACTCCTGTGGTGACGTCTTCCATTCCTGATCCTCTCGCAGTTGGAAGTGGTAAGCCATCCTCTACACGACCTGTCCAACCGGTGAGTTTAATTGTTTCTTTCCCTGTGTAGTACCTCTTGTTTTGTATACTTGTTTTAAAGGACCAAGGACCTGAGAATACTGTAGATTGTTAGAGGTGTCCCACTTACTGTACCAGACAGTGATGTAGCAAGAGGGCGCTGATTGAGTGTCAGCACTTGTGCTAATCAGTGCTAATCTACCAACCGTAACAAAACACCTCCCTTGAACGAAAATTCAAAAGGAATTTTTTCGTGTTAGTAAGGTTAAACAGGGCTTGCATAACATTGACCGTTGATTGCCTCCAGTGAGTTTAATTTGTACAGGTACGCTGTTTGTAGTTCATTCTGTGGAGAAGCCAGCAGATGATGACTTAACTGGCAATGTTCTGTTTTTGCTCACATCAGGGAACAGTTCTCTCTTCTGCTGCCTCTTTGATTGAAGACATAAGTGTAGAAGATGACTATATTGCCATGACGAAGGAAATTGCTTTACTGGCACCTCCAGAGGAACCAGAAGAGAACGAGGAACCCGTACAGATTGTTCCTAAAACGAAACCAAAAGTAGAAAGTAGAGACCAAACTTCGGAGAAAAGTGGAAAGACTAGTGATTCCTCGGAGAAAAGATCACAGCCTAAACCTCACCGTGAAAAGCCACCAAGATTTGACCGAAGTGGCAAGCGAAAAGTTGCTTCAAGCTCAGATGAAACAAAAAGAGAACAGTTAAGTGGTTCCAGGGCAAGAAAGAGCAGCCGTGACAACATGATGTCTCAGAAGCCATCTAAAGGATCAGGGGTAAGAGAGGTTCTCTGTTCTCTGACTCTGCTTGAGTCCAGCACACATACTATCAGAAATGTGAAGTATTAATCAAGTTTAATGTTACCATTTATTTTCTTTCAGGGTACTGCAGTGAAAGGAAAGATGGTCACATCATCCAACAATCAGCAACAGTCAGCTTCAACCGAAGGTGAAATTCCGGATGATATAGAGGCTTCTAAAGAGGTTCAAGAATCTGAGGAATATGACACTACAGCTGCTGGAGACATGGTAACAAATGCTTTTGATGAAGGAAGTGAAGAAAAAGATGATGTGAAGGAAAGCGAGGTTGGCTGAATGATGTACATGTACACTGTAGACTCGATTTCTTAAGCACTGTTAAATGTTTTGTGTTAGGTACAATTAGCAACGGATTTTCGTTTTGCGTAGAAGGCATTTAACGCACTGGGGTGTAAGTGTGTTAGTATCAGTTGGTAAAGTCCTTGATATCATTTTATTAAGAAAGTGGAAAGGAAACTTTTGGCTCCTTTAATTTTTGTCTAGACATTCACATATGAAGAATCCGACAAGTTCAACTTAAACTTGAACTACTTAATAGCTAGTAACTGTCAGTTTCAGAACGTGAGCAAAACATTTGCACAGTTAACATAACTGTGAACACTCGACAACAACAACGCTCGGCTGTGGTGACCCTTTGGTTAAGTAGAATCGAAGCTATGCTTAAAAGGGCTAGGTCACGCTAATTTGTAGGTAATTTTGTTTAATTTTGTTAGTTATGAGCTCTAAACGTCAGATTGGCAGAGCAAAAGTCGTTCATTTGCAAAATCACGGCCACATAACAACTGAGAATGATTTTCCAGCTCTGTCAATGACATTTTGATATATACTGATATAAATTTGAAAAAAGGTGGCCCGACGTTTTTCAGATTTACCCAAATGCAATCCATTTTAATCCTCTCCAATTTTGTCCATCCATGTCCCTTCTTGGCTTTCCAGTGTTTTATTTGAGATCTTCTATAGTTTTGAGCCCTTTTTTTTGATATTTTAAATATTTCTATGACCATTTGATCAGTGCAGATATTGCGTAAAATTGCGTGACCTAGCCCCTTTAATAGGCAGTTGATAATCGATTTTTTTTTTTGTTCAAGGAGCAAGATGTAAAAGATGACTCTGAAAGTGAATCAAGCAGAAAGGACTCCGAACCTGATCTGAACGTGGATTCTGTCGAGAGAAACGATGACACGGACAACCTATTCACTGCAGGAACTCTCTCAGTGGACATTCGCGAAAGACCAACCGCTGACAGACCAGACCGGGAGCCATCTCCAGTATCACCAGCTATTTTTGAAATGACAAAGAAGATGGAAGCATCAAGGAAACTTTGGGAAGGTGGGCTTGGTATTGGACGTGCAAGCAATCCGGTGGCTGCTTGGGAGGAGACCTTGCGCCCATCTGCGAGTGTTAGTTCATCGATTGTGGGTATGTCTGTCGTGGAGTCTACAGAGTCGAGGCTAAGTGATGATCAAGTTACTGTATCTAAATCCCAAAGCGAATTGGAAAGCAATTCTGTTAAGGTCGATTCCAAACCTCCTGATGGTATAAACTTTCCCAAGAAAACTGGATCAGGGGAGCAGCAAAATGTTTGTAAAGTGAAGCCCCAACAGCAACAACAGCAGCCAGTTAAACCTCAACAGTCATCGTCCATTGTTCCTCAACCTACGGAGGAGAACCGTCAAACTGAGTTGAACACTGTCCCATCAAACCAGCCTTTGTTAGCACAGGACCACTTGCTTCATCAGCAAGCAATCCCACGTTATGCATTTCCTTTTGTCGGCCAATTTGTGGATTTGCAGCAGAGACAAACGTATCTACAACAACAGCAGCTTCAACAGCTTCAACAAACCAATCAACAGGTGACGCCAACCTTTCCCCTTACCCATGTACAGCAAGTAAACCAGGCGCGGTCGTCATCTTCACCCCTGTCCCAAGCTACTCAAGATGTGTACCAGTCGCCATTCCTGGCTGGTGGTGTCTACTCGGCAGGGAATTTCCAGGGATCTCAACCTTTCGTGTCCATTGCTCTGTTGCCTTCCACAACAACTCAGTCGTTTGTGACCTCTGCAGCAAGGACCCAGACAACATCGTTGATGGGGATTCAGGGTCAGCAGCCAAAGACTGCGAGTGGATCAGTCTTTCCACAGACTGTAAACCCTCAAGGGACACAGGCCATGTACATGCAGTTTGATCCTAAAACATTAAGAGGGGGACCACCACTTTTTAATCCGACCCAGCACCCACAGTCCACTCAGAGACATGTTTTGGGAGCTCAGTCTGGAATCGTGGGAGAGAATGTGCCACGACAGGGTGGTTTTCCAACCGCCCAATCAACACACCAGCCATTCCAAGGAACTTACCCTTTCCAGCAGAAGCAAGGCACGTACGACGTTTCACAAGATGTGCAGATGAAGAAAACATCCGAACAAATTGCAGATTTTAACCGGCAGTCTGAATTGGTGAAACATGTTAATGCCAAGCCTTTTGAACCTCCAAAGAGGTCAACTCCTGGTTCTGCGCCATCCAGCAACACAGCGATTGGTCCTATGGTGTCATCAGCATTTGCCCGAAATCCAAACTTGATGGCTATTCGGCCCAGCGCTCCAGAACTTGGAGGATCATCTCAGAGTCCCCCAGTATCAACATCCCTTATTTCAGGCAGACCAGTGTCCATGTCACCTGTTGACCCAGGTGTTCCCTTTCCTGGTGCTGTTGGAACTTTTCCTAAGCATGCAGCATTAGGTCAGTTTCAAGTGCAACAGCAACCTCAAGGAGTGCAGCCACAGCAGTTCACTCCGTTTCAGCAGCAGCCAGTGAGTATTCAGCATACTCTTCAGATTAGAGCTCAAGGACAGCAGCAACAGCAAGGTGTAAATCAGTTGCCAGGTGCTGCAGCCACCATTTTACCAAATCCCGCTGTCATGGCCGCAACGATGCCAAGGCAACTTATTCGTGCACCAGGCCTTGGCACAATAGGAGTTGGTGGAACACAACCCAGTGCAACAAGTGCACAGCGATTTCCCGCCCCGATCCAGCGCCCAATGACATCCTTAATGCATGGAGTACCTCAAATGCAAACCCCGCGTGGACCTCATGGGCAAACGGCATCACCACCGCAAATGGTGCCTACAAAACAACAAGTCGTGTCAAACAGACCACCAATGCCGCCTCAATCCTTGCCACACCAGGACCCGATGGCGGCTGCCTTCAAGATAGAACAACATCACAAGATGTTGGAACAGACAAGAATGTTCTTTGCGCAACAGGGACAGCAACAACAGCAGCGGGTCTTGCCAATGAACATCCAAGCTGATCAGCAAGGAAAAGCTGTCATCAGCTTACAAGAAGACAAACCAACCGTGAAAGGACAAGTACCAAGAGAACACCAGAAACCACAAGAGAAGAAAGAAGAAACTAAATCTCACAATATAGAAGCTAATCCAAGAAACAGAAAAACCAGTTCTGAACAACCAAATAAGACGTCAAAGACAACCAAATTAGACTCGAAACCAGAAGAAAGCAGCAAAGACAAGAACATCGCAATAAAGCAGGATGGTAAAGGCGCTGCTAACAAGAGCAGTAGCCTCGTTCGCATTCAGCCCCTACCTATGTCAGCAAGGAACAGGCCAAACAGGCCCCGTGGCCCTCCACGAATGCCGGGTTCTATGCCTACTAACAAAGCCAAGATCTCTGGACGACCAGAGAAAGAAGCTAAAAATATAGTTCCGGACCAGCCTAGTGAATCTCCAAGCCCCAAGAGTTCAGATCAGGCTAAAACGTCCAATGCGCAAGCCGTACCACCACTAAGTGTCAACAAAAGTTAAAGAAAAACGTTTTTTAATATGCCGATATTTTCGGTTATTTTATTTGTCTGCCCAGCGAGAACTTGCTGTTGTGGTACAAACCACATACTGGGAAAAGTATATTATCGTACAATTGATTATGAAAGTGTTTGTAATCTTAGCAGTTTGAAAGGTCTTCCCTTTGGGAATACTCGCGTAGTCGTTTTCTTCCTAATTGTTGTTCTCATTGCCGCAACACTGTAAATTAGTCCATGGAATGTTTGTACAGAGGCTTGCGATGAGTTAATTTATTATTATTATTATTATTATTATTATTATTATTATTATTATTATTATTATTATTATTATTATTATTATTATTATTATTATTATTATTATTAGGCTTTCTCGACCTAAAAGAGGTGAGGCATTTCACCCCTGGAAGTTCGAGCATTTTTTGTGATAAGGCTAAGAATAAAACAGATTCAGGAATGTCGTGTTGTTGTTTAACTTGATTGAGGACGTTCTCAGAGAAAGTGGAAACATCTCCTGGAAGAATTATTGCCACATTTTAAATTTTTGACCATTATACACGGTGCAATGTTAAGCGTGGTTAGATTTGGCTTGAATGACGCCTGGTCATTGGTAACCATCCAAATATAGAGCAGTTTTTACTTGAGTAATTCGCACTTGCTGTGATTTGCATTAAAGCGCTTTTATATTGATATTCGAAAGCAATCAGGCAATTACTTTGGTTTTGGTTTAACTAAGGTTTGAGATTGGTAATTGGTAAGTAATTAGTTTGGTTTTGGTTTTACAAAGGACATAGGTAATCCAGTGAACCAATTGAAACTCAAAGCAAAGCAAATATATGTAGCTAACACGAAACGCGGGAAGTGTGCGACCACGACTGGGTTTGGTTTTACTACGGATTGGATAAAATTCAGTGGGGCAAGTTTTTAAAGCTAAACGCATAGCGTAGTAGAGCGGTTTTCTAATGAGTGTTGTGACTGCCTAGAGTGATAACTTTGGTTTTGGTTTAACGAAACTTAGACCGCATTAAAAGGTTGCGAAGGAAATAATTTTGCACTGCGCAACTGGGAAAAAACCGTGCGTTGGCGGCGGTCAATTCTGGTGGCAAACCTTACCAGTGGATTTGAACTGCGCTAAGTTTTCCCAGTTTCTTTAGAATAACCTGTTTACTGCGCCTTTCAATAACATGCGGACTCTAAAATTCAAAGCTCAGCCGACAAATGCGTTTTTCGCTACCGTCAATCAAATGTTCGGCAGCTCCTCGCAGCTTCCGACTACGTTGGCTGAACTGTGCTCAACGATTTGATTTGATTACAGCGCGCTCGGCAGTACTCGGAAGCTGCCAGGAGCCGCCGATCATTTGATTGACAGTAGCGAGAAACGTATTTGTCGGTTGAGCTTTGAATTTTAGAGTCCGCATGTTATTGAGAGGCGCAGTAAATAACGAGTTTAAGTCATAACTGGACGAATGTCTACAGAGGTAGCTTGGGGCGGCCCACCTTCTTGGCCAGCATGCCCCCCCCCCCCCCCTCCCCCCCCCAGCATTCAGCGGGGCACTGCCGTGAGAGTAGCGTTGTGTGACATGGGGCCCAGAACTGGACGGTCCTGACGTGCGTGTGAAGTTCAGTCTTGGGTAATTTGTTCAAAGCCCTGTCAAAGCCATTTCCACTCCTGACGTGCGTGTGAAGTTCAGTCTTGGGTAATTTGTTCAAAGCCCTGTCAAAGCCATTTCCACCCCTTTTTGATTTCGCTCAATTTTACACCGTCACGCTTGCGAGAACTCGCCATCATCTTGACGTATTGTGCTAAGTACTCGGAGCAGAAAACATACCTTCATGGCAACGACAAAATGGACTTGCGTTGATGTCCGCTTGGAGGCGAGTACACGGGCGAGTTTGCATGTACCGCATGGAGAGGGAGTAAAGCTAATCATATCACTTGTGGAAATCACGCGGGATGCTACAAACTTACTACTTTGAATGGTACTTTGTTATTAGCCAGTGTAGCAAGCGTTCCCTTTCTGACCGAGAGCAAAAATTCGACGAAGCAGAGAGTGGTCTCTGCTTCGTCGAGTATTTGCCCTCGCTCAAATTTACGCTCGGCCAGAATAAGGAACAGCTCCTCCTATAACCTGTAGAACAGGCGTAATTTTTTTACGTATTTTAGGCGAACAGAGGCTCGCACTTCGCGCTCGCCTCGCTTTCGCCTCTGTTCGCCTAAAATACGCAAAAAAATAACGCCTGTTCTGCAGGCTACTCGGCGTGCGGGAACGCTTGCTACGCAGGCTACTCTTACATTTACGCTTTATTTCATATAACATAAAATGGTAAAGCAAATTTTGGTTTTCTGGCGCGTTTCAGGAAGGAATAGATGATGAGTTACATGCGATTTAATATTTTATTTCTTATATGTAAAGTGGAATGCTAAGACACATAGGAAACGATAAAAGGACAAAAAATGGAACTTTCTTAAAGAAAAAAAAAATTCGACTACGACGGGAGTCGAACCCGCAATCTTCCGATCCGAAGTCGGACGCCTTATCCATTAGGCCACGCGGCCGTTGCCTGAAAGTTTTCAGATTACAAGGTCATTTAATCAAATTAATAAAATTTATGGTCAGCGGTAAAAATTCGATATAAGCTTCAAGTAACTATTGTAATGTGTCCTTTGAAATTAAAATCTGGTCTACTTCGTCTAATTCTTCAGTCTAGCCTTTCTGTTTTCCATTCGTAAAGAGATCTAATGCTATTGTAGTTTGATCTTCCGTCAGCTGGTAATTTAGGACGTCTACTGTCATGTCCTTTACAATCAGTATAGAATGCACGAATTACATGACATACCATTCTCTGCAGTCCCGGAATCCTTCTGATCAGATGTCGAAAAGCTGTGAACAATGAACTTTACTATTCGCAAAAAGCTTAGACGCTGCCGCATAGGCGTTCTTAGATTGGGTAGTCTCGAAGTCCAGACTCCTAGCTGTACACTGTATACTCGAGGAGGTGCCATCCCGCATCTTACCTCGGATGTTTTGCGTTCGATCAAGAATCTTCCACCTGCGGTCCATTTGTCTCTTCAAACCATGTGAGTATTTAGCTATTTATGAAGTTATTTTGTTTTTCATCTAATAAACACGCAAATTGTTATTTTTGGAGTAGTAATCTTTGTACAAAGATTGCTGGTCTGTTGTGATAGCAAGTTTACCTAAAAAGTGACGTTTGAGGTGGTCATGTTGATAAAGAGGCCAGCGTGGTCAGCTTTGATCTTTAAGTTAATATGAGGCACGTTAGCACACAGGCGGCCTAGACGTTGAATACGATTAATATGTGACATTATGCTGTTGGCGATTGCGTTAAAATTTTAGCCGTTTATAAGACAATGTATGAGAATGCTTCAAAAATTACTCTAAATGCTACGTGTAGAAAATAATTTAAATAAAATCACGTTGTGGAGGTGCGGTGGCCTCGCGGTTAGTGTGCTTGCCTTTGGATCAAGAACGAGCGGTCCGGGTTTGAGCCTTGGCCACGTTACTGTGTTGTGTTCTTGGGCAGAGCACTTCACTCTCACAGTGCCTCTCTCCACCTAGGTGTATAATAAAATATGGGTACCAGTAAATTTAATGGTGGGGTATCCCTGCGATGGATTAGCATCCCATCCAGGGGTGAGTAGAAGTACTCCTAGTCACTTCATGCTACAGAAAACAGAGCTAAGCGCCATCCTGACGGGCCACTTGGCTTGTATACAGACTTATGTTGGTAGTAAACCTTGACATATTTTGCTAGCTAAGAAGAGCATGAAGTCCATAGACTGTCTGTCCCTTTTTTGGTTACTCAGCCCCCACCCATTGCATTAGTGCTCATTTGATCCCCCATAGTTTTTATTCTGCTAACACACTTGATGATTGTATAGAAAACAGAAGTTCTGTGAGTGGACTATGAGTTAGGTTAGGGTTAACTGTGATGTGCAGTCATAGTACACTGACTGACATAATATCCATTTCAATCATAACAAGGACAAACCAACCTTTACTTGTGCTTTCTGCAGAAAGCTTACAAAATGTTTCTTTTTGAATCATTCTTGCCTCTATGAACCTTTGTGCCTCTATGAACCACCTGTTCTACAGGCTACATTTCAGTTCACAATGTACGACACAGTGCCATAAAGTTTTCTGTTCATGGTCTGACAACTGCAGTTACACTTAATGTACAAACATTCACTACTTCTGCACAAACTAACATGAATAACCTGTCTCAATGGTTACTGAATGGATTAATTTTTCAGAATTGATCAGCCAGGGACTGATGTTATTAGTCAGTCCAACTATGATGGGATAAAACAATTCTTGGGGCTTGAGGTAATTTATATCAAGGACAATTTCTTGATGTTGTGATAGCCTTGGACATGTGCTTGAACCAGAAACTCTGGAATATTCCTGGAAAGCTAAATTTTTATACCTCCCCCACGGAAGGGAATTTATCTGTCTCCCACCCCTCTGGAAATTCCGATTGAGCTTCATACATTTCTTTACATTTTTTAATCTTACAGAACCCCCACCCCCCAGGAAATTCCAATCCCTTCTGTGGGGGGAGTATGGATATTTTCTGGAACTGAACAATTTTACAGTGCATTAGCTTAAATATATTTGGTAGGGTACTTGATTTAGAAGTGAAAGTATTATGTTCATAAAGAAAATTGTCTCAGCCCAAATGATTACATCTCTGGAAGGGGGCATTAAGCTGGTACCCTTGTCTAAACACAGCACTTGGGGAAAGTAAAGAGCCCCCACACTAAAGTTTGAAAAGAGTAGGGTAACACATCCTTGATGTTAGTGGTCTGACTTTTCATGCTTAATTGACATTTGGGCTAGATAGGTAAAGATGACAACAATATGAACTGAAAGAAGCTGTCAGATGTATCACTTCTGTTGACCTCTATTTTCATTCTCAGTTGTACATGTCCTTTAGAAAAGAGCCCAAAGAAGATATGCATGCTGATTGGTTTAAAACCCTTTTTCTATTAGATTATTTGTTCTTGATTTCTATTGCGTGATAGTTGACGAGGGCACAGCCCAAGTCAGCTATCATGCATAGAAATTGAGAGCAAATAATCTAATTGTTTTAGTATAAATCTACTTGTTGTTCAAGACTCTATCTATATCCTCCTCACAGAGTGAGACACCTTGAAAATGCAAAGAAACGGTCGTGATTTTGTTACAAAACCAAACACTGCTACGCTACTCACTATCTATCACAGGATAGATAGTGAGTAGTGTAGCCAATCAGAGAACAGCATTCGTCATAAAACACTAGTAGATTTATACTAAAACCTGATAGAAACACAGAACTACTACAAGCTGCTCATGTAATGAAAAAAAGAATTTACATTTTGGTGATCAAAGAAAACAAGTTGTTTCTTTTTTTGGCATGGAATTTTCTAGAAGAAATGGAAAACATGTACCGTGATTCTATTGAGTTTTAGTATAAATCTGCTAGCGTTCTATCACAAATGCCGTTCACTGATTGGTTACTCTACTCACTATCTATTCTGTGATAGATAGTGAGTAGTGTAGCTGCCAGTGTGCGCTTGTGAATGAACTGGCAGCCGCTTCTTTGCGTTTTCAAAGTGTCTGTGAAGAGGATTTAGATAAAGTTTTGATAGACTAGTAGATTTATACTAAAACAATTAGATTATTCATTCTCAATTCCTATGCATTGTAGTTGACTCGGGCTGTGACCTCATCAAGTATCATGCAATAGAAAATTATCTTGAGCTCATAATCTAATTGCTTAATAGAAACACGAGTGAAAGTTTGGGAGAACTCGAAAAAGCTATGGAAACACTCAGCTGTCAGCTGGTGTTCCCACAGCATTTCGCATTCTCCCAAACCTTCACTCATGTTTCTTTAACTCGATAGAAACATGGTACATGTTTTCTATTTCTTAGATAAAACACATCTGAACACATACAATGGAATTTGCACTATTTACATGTGAATTGCCATTGCCATTACCAGGGCCAGAACCAGAGCCAAGTTTTTCATCTGTTTTTAGGGTTTCATTTCCTACTTATCAATACAAGATCCAATTCAAGAGACGCGTGAGGGGTACAATGAAGAGAAGTCTGTGTCTGTGTGGACTCCAGGTGGACGAAAAAAGGTGATGACTATAATAAAAAAATATATTGAGTATTTGTAGATTTGCGTCCAGTGTATGGCTTGTAAGCCTTATCTGAAGAAACATGGTTAAACTGAAAGGAAGAACCAGTAAATTCTAATTCTTCTGTTTAGTCATAAAAATGAAGGTAAAGCCTGTTCTCATCCTACTGCTGGGAGAGTGTGAAGGGGGACTAGATAGCTTATTGGGGTGCACATATGTTGTGGTGAAATGTATTCATAGTCATAATTATATTGGCATACACCAGAACAAAGGAGAACACCAAATAAATTGTACTAAGCCAGGGTAAAATTGAACCCCAACACACATACTACACTGCTTTCGCTTTAAAGGGTTGACTAGTTGCGTTCGACAAAGTGGAACGCAAACCTAATTTTGACCTGTGGCTTTTCAGAGTTGGTCACCCTGTGCACGGTTCTAGGCCGAAAAAAAACACATTCCTGTAAGGACACCAAAATGGCCACCCCGCTTGATTTTTGCAGGGGCATGTCACGGCCAGTAAACTGGTACCGTTTAATAAGACATGTGATAGGAGATGTGGAGAACATGTGAGTATGTGAGCAGGCCATGTGAGCTCGTCTTTCCGATGGATCTTTTCTTGACTTCTTTCCATTCAGTCGCCGTACGCCTCGCTATTATGTGCTCTCTGCATTAGATTTTGGCGAATTTAAACACTTCGACGGCAGCATTTATCGCAATCTGAGGGAATTGTCCTTGTTTATTAACACGACTTGGCTTTGGGATGATAACTGTGGGAACAGCTACATTTTGATTGCATTTGTTGATTAGTTCCAGTCGCGACAGATAGCTCAGTCTTTATCTGGTTGAAATTTTATTGTTTGGAATTGGTGGAAAAGTACTCTGAAGACAAGATCCATAAGACTACTTTATTCATCAGGGGAAATACTCGAATTAGTTGCAAAACAAGCACGTGACTGCAAATGCTAGCTTAGAATAATGTATGTAATTTAAATATTCTATGAAACTTGAGAGACTACAGAAACTGGCAGCGTCACACAACATATCAACAACTCGTGACCTCTTCACTAGCATGGACTTTGACACTATGGATATCTGACTGTAAAACCTCGGTTGCTGCTGAAAAAATGTTGATTTTAGCAATAGACAAAGGTTGAAAGTCAGCTAGTGAAATCATTTATTTACGATATATAATTATCTATTAAAGTGAGAGTGTCAAACGTACTCTCATAATCTCTGATTACTACTAGTATTAATGGTACATCCCATGGATTGCATGCTAGTCCATTACAGATCACACTTCAGCAATTTGTCATGTACTTATTTGTACTCATGAATGGAGGGAGGTAGTGCGGGTAAATTGTTTTCTCTGTTCAACAAATGTCTGATGCAAGGGGTCAAATCCAGACTTCTTTAACCAGAATCCAACAGACTAAACATTTTTACTACACCCCATGCCTACCAATAGAAGATATTAACAACTTCATTACTTTAAAGTGCCTATGAACTGAAAAATAATTGGTGCTTATTTGAAAGACTTTTCAAAATACAGAAGAATGGCGTATTCTTTTTTGGAACATGTTTTGTCATTTTAGAGGTATTGACGTTTTTGTATTATTCAAATAAGGAAAGTAATGATGTCATCAGTTGTGCAACTAAAACAGCAAAATATTGAATAAAGAATATCTTGAGAAATAGTGTTCTTCAAATATGGCACCAGGAATAAACATCACAAATGAAATAAAATGACCACCTGTAATGCTGTTCCATGGCAACTCTTGGAAATATAAGGGAATCCTTGTTTACAATATTTGCCTCATTAGCAGAAGCAATTCAGTTCCTGATGGAGCTACAAATAAATCAGTTCTGAATATTAAAAAGTTCATAGTACGATGAATTCTGCTGAAGAAGATGAGCCTGATGTATTGAATACTTTTTGTACAGCACGGGTTTAAAAACTCAAAATTTTACAAAGAATGCATGAGCTCAGTAGTGCTTTTGCAACCCAGAAATTTTGCAGTTTTTGAAAGATAATATCTCCTTGAATATTACACCCAAAGAGCTAAAAATTTCACCTTGTATTAAGTTTCACTAGCTCTTTAGGTGCCTGGAGTCAATTCATATCTAACATGTTTCCTTCTGTATGCAAAGGCGTATGCAAATGAGCAAAAATGTAAACAATGACGTCAACATGAATCCCCCTATTGGAGCGGTGTACTTCAACCTTGGCACCAGAAATACACATCACCAAAGAAACGAAATAACACCTGTTGTGCTGTTGCCATGGCAACAGCTATGTCGTTGGTCTTGTCTTAATTAAAACTGAAATTTCCAGTTTTTGTCCTGAGTAAGGATCATCTACTCCTAGCAATGTAATGAGGAGAGTTAACCCATTGACTCCTGTGCCGGCCGTAACTGCCCATGACGAGCCTTGGCCTTTCTTCCACTTCTGACGTCATCACCTTTGACCAAAATTGGCATCATCTTTGCTCAACTTCTGCAGGAGGGAAAGATCTTTCCAATGATACCCAGATCAGAGTGATTGGCCCAATGGCGCCTGAGAAAGGCACAAAAATGCTCAATGCTAGTCAAGTGAAAAACTCAGAGCAAAATTTCCTGCCACTACACGTGGCTACTCCATGGCAAAAATTGCCCGTCTCGATGATGCTTTCTCAGAATGTGTTAGTCTGGAAGCAAGCCCAGTAGAAGGTCATTTACTGCAGCAAAAAGAAAAGAAAAGGAGAAAAAGGAAAGGCAAAAAAAAAAATAAAAAAACAAAAAAAAGCCTCAAAATTTTGATTTCTACACATGCCCGAGCAAAAATGTCCCAAAATGCAATGCTAGTGGAAAGAAGGGCATGCTGCCATGTTGCAAATGCCTTTTTGAATAGATTGGAGCTAATTTGGCCCATATCCAGCCTGAAAATCTCCAAAATGTCCAAAAATTGTGTTTTTGGCAAAAAGCTCCAGGTCGAGTCAATGGGTTAAGACAATATGGGAACCATGTGTGTTCCGAGTAGGATCCTCTGTCTTACCTTAAAGGGTTGCAAATGGAGATATTTGGTTTTTGACCAAAAGGAACTGGAGCCAAGAGAGTTGCCATGGCAACAGCATTACAGGTGGTCATTTTATTTCATTTGTGATGTTTATTCCTGGTGCCATGTTTGAAGAACACTGTTCCAATATTTCTAAAGATACTCTTTATTCAATATTTTACTGTTTTAGCTGCACAACTGATGACGCCATCACTTTCCTAATTTGCATAATACAAAAACCTCAGTATATCTCTAAAATGAAAAAAAATATTCAAAAACGGAAAATGCTATTCTTCTGTATTTTGAAAAGCCTTTCAAATAGGCACCAATTATTTTTCAGTTCATAGGCACTTTAATAGAAAAAAGTGCCAAATATGAATTAAAATAAATTTTCCTTAGGTAAATTCTAGGAAATGCAGGAAAAGCGTTGGAGAGAATAGTTCTACTGATTGACCACCAATAGAAGGGACTCAAAATGGTTAACACAATAAATTGCAAGGCAAAGAGAAAATACTGATAGTGAAGACCACAAATTAATAAATATCATTATTATTATATGGCTTGTATTTGTAGCTGATATATCCCATGCTCTGATTGGCTAATTCTATGGCATTATTTTCCAGTAATGCCCACGGGCCAATTATGGTCTTGCAAAAACAAAGCAAAAAAACCATATAAGAAACAACTTATTAACCTCAAATAAGAAACAACTCATTAACCTCGAACGTTCAGTCTTTACAGAAAAATCTCAAACCTTGGCCTTGCCATATTGACCTCGCAATTGCTCGGTCAATATGGCAAGATCTTGGTTTGAGATTTTCCCATAAAGACCTTCTTCTCAGTTAATCAGTTAAGTAGTTATTCTTGACTGTCTAGCATCATAGATCTGCTGTGTGTGAAAAGAGCTATTCTAACAGCTTCATAGCTCTTTGGACACCTTGCATGCCTATGTTGTTAACAGGCAAATTTCCTGAGAAATTGTTCACAAGTTTGATCTGTCTTCAGGTAAATTATTTTTATCTTGAAGTTCTAACAAAACTTTTTTTCAATTCTCAGATAGATGTGAATCTGTTCATAACAGTGCTTGAGGTATTCAAGCCTGATATTGTTCAATGTCTTTGTGATACAACCCCTGCTTCTGGACAGACTGAAAAAAGAATTCGTAAATCTGTTGATCGGACTTTGAAGTTTCTTGATAAATTCATTGAAGAAAGAGGACGCAACAAGGTTGGTAAGTGGCAGGCCATGCTGCAGTTTTCAGTTCTGCTTGTGTACAAAGAAGCTAATTTAAATTATTTCAAAACTATGTGTACATGGCATTTATTTGTTTTGCTTTCCACATTTTGTTTGTGA
>Ga0126339_10000466_pt1 | contig 22418 bp, 9 predicted proteins | sample OrbTmetagenome_2_FD_92532 | JGI IMG/M metagenome (GOLD analysis project Ga0126339, IMG submission 92532) | Coral microbial communities from Petempiche,Puerto Morelos, Mexico - Orbicella T R C metagenome | ecosystem: Host-associated > Invertebrates > Cnidaria > Coral | place: Petempiche,Puerto...
CTCTCGTTAAAACAAGAGTTTTGGTGGTAAGTTAACACACATACATATTCCACTCTAAGGCCAGATTTGATTCTTGTAAGTTCCTCATATGGGTCACCTGACCATTGTAGCTTCTTAATCATTCTGCAAGCCTAAATATTTATACAAAACAGAACAGTGTGTTAACAGAAAATTGTGGTGGGTAAAATATATTTGATGTGAAGAAAACGAAAGGAAAAGCTTCAGCACAAGACAACAACAAACAGCCACTGCACCTCAATTACACATTTAGCTGGCACTATATCTAGAGACGAAGCCACATCAGCCTTAGGTGGTTTTCATGCAGGTCCTCCATACTGATCAAATTGGAATTTGGAAATGTAGGTTTTTCAGGAACGAGCAAAATCGGAGTATCGGGAGAAAAACCCTCGGAGCAAGGTGAGAACCAACAACAACCTAAACGCAGGCCAGAATCAAAGCTGGGTCACACTGGTGGAAGGCGAGTGTTCTCACCACTGCACCAACCCTGCTTCCTGGGCAATGTGAAAAGGAAGCAGTTGTTCAGTGGGTTTGAGACAACATCATCACTGTATGACAGTACCTTGTCATCTTGTCCATTTACTATGAGCCATCTGGGACTTTGTGGCAGAAAGAACATGCCAACGCCTTGAATGAAAGCCGGGATTGCTGACAGCCCAAACATGTAGCGCCTTCAACAAACAAGATAGCAATAAATTACACTTCAGAATGAGCACTTAAACAATTTACTCTGCCATTCACAAATATCCATCCTAGATGCAGATGAGGCTCTATTACAGGCACACCCTGAATGAACGACACCTCCTATACATGTACCTCCCATCTCCAGTCATGTAAAAACCTTGTAATCATATTTGCCCTCTAATGCTGAACAAAAGGAATATGGGAGATTCTTTATTGAACTCACCAACCATTTGATAAATCAATGAAGAGAACATTAACTGAGTAAGCCAACAAAAGACCAACACAGATGCCAACTTCATTGAGTGACACCAGCAAGCCACGCCTTTTCTGTAAAGAATGGTAAATTTTTGATTAACACAATTTTACTTACACCATCTAAGTACACTGCTTCAGGTACACATGTGTGGCAACGTACAGAATAGAGAAAAGAAATTTGAATGGATTATTCTATCTATGTGCCGGCATATCATCATAATATTCCAAATTAAAACAAAGTTATGGCAATTAGTAAAAGTTTTTGTTCACTCCAGACTTAAGATCCCAAGTATTCATCAAGTACTGTACAAATCCTATCATAAGAATTTAAATTAAGGCAGGAAATCTAGTATATATCACAATTTCTGTTTTAATATTTGACATCCTCACACTTTGATACTTAAATTAAGTTTTTCATTTTCATTTCAGATCAACTTCAAGTCATCTGCATGCTTTCAAACTCCTCCATCGTGTAACTAGAGTTAGTGTATCACTTAACCAATATCAGCCACTGGACTGCAACTTACTGCTGGAGCTATCTCAGAGATGTAAATGCACTCCGCAATGGCAGACAAGGACACCCCAAATCCAACAATGAAACGGCCAACAATCTGCAAAGAATTTAATTATGTGTTGACTGACAACCTTTTTTTTTTAATCTTCAACCGCACTTAGTAAAACTAGCAATGAAGTTATTTGAAGACAACAGATTTCAATCAACAGAAAATCAGAATGAAAACCTAATGTGAAGTTAAGGTACACACCAGTACTGCAAATGATGGTGCCAATGCCAACATTATGGCTCCAACGAGGAACACTACAGAATTGATGACAATTGCTAGACGTCTCCCAATAAAATCTACAATAAATCCTAGAGGAACAAACAATAAGTAAAATCATGAGAAAGGTGCAGACAAACTACAAGAATCAAAGAAACACTGCTTGAGACTATGGAGTATCAATGGTTTAACTGAGCTTGCAGAGTGCTCACCTCCAGTGAGTGAAGCCAGCACAGCTCCCATCAGCATGGAGCTAACAACCATTTCTTGATTAGTGCAGTCCAGCTGGAATTCAGCCCTCAGCTGAAGAATGGCACCTGATACAATACCTGGAAAATACTAGCAAAATTACGAATTTTATCATAGAAAATTAAGTAACACTTGTATCTATAGATAACATTTGAACTTTACACAACTCACCACAAGGGTTGCATAATTTGCAACTAAATTATGTGCTCTAGAGCTGTACAGAAACATTTTCACAAAAGTTTACTTGAGTGTTTTTTAGCCAAATGAGAAATGGATTCAAACATCACATATAAACGTACATTAAAATCATTCAGATACGCAGGAAACACATAGAAGTGCAAATCAAGAAACAAATTGAATTGACCCCAGCAGGCAAGAATAAGAGAAAATAAACAGCTAAATATTGATAGACAATAGCAGGTCTGAGTTGTTAGTGTTTGTCAGTGCAGGGTTAAACTTCATTTAAACAAAATAATATTTGAAATCAGAGTTTAAATCCCAGTTTAGACCATGACATTCTTTACTGTAGCCTTAACTCCATATGTTTAAAATGAGTTTAACTGACCTATGTGGAGTTGCAGTGGCCCCCGTGGTTAGTTTTCTGGCCTCCGGATCGAGCAGTCCAGATTCAAGCCCTGGGCGGGAACACTGTGTTGTGTTCTTGGGCAAGACACTTTACTCTCACAGTGCCTCTCTCCACCCAGGTGTATAAATGGGTACCAGAGAAATCTACTGCTGAGGGGTAACCCTGCGATGGACTAGCACCCGTGGGAGAGTAGAAATACTCCTAGTCGCTTCATGCTACTGAAACTGGAGATAAGCGCTAGCCTGATGGGCCACTTGGCTTGAATGCAGACTTTACCTAACTCACCTATGTCATAACCAAACAGTATTCCTCCCAGTGCTGCCATGCATGCAGCCAGTGTTAGGTACAACAGTGGGTTCTGTGGACAGCAGGAGCTGCCAACAAGAAAAAAAAACCCTAGGTGAATTTAATGTTGTTCACCTTTTGTATCCTAGCTGCTAAATATTATAACATAGTTACTGACTGTAATTTTTATTGATCACTGCTCTTAAAACTGGTTTACATTTTCCTTCCTATTAACAAGGCACTATTTTATGAGTTACAGGTGCATGAAACATTGTGGGTGACACGATGGCGTTGTGGTTAGCCTCACATTAAAATATTTATAAATACTGTAAGTAAAAAGGCAAAATAAACAGAATGAATTAATGAATGAATGTTGGACTGGGCTTCAGAGCAAGAGGATCAAGGGATAACCTGCATCATACTAGTATCACATCCAGCTGAGCCACTCAGTTCTAGGAAAGTTTTGGATTTGAGCATAAGAGAAACTTAAACATGTCTTCCATGAATCCTTCTGTTCTTTTCTTTTTGAGACAACTGGAAAGCAAAGCTGATGTTAATCAATACCTCTCAACAAACTGAGGTTGAATCAGCTGTAGTTGCTCCACCATACCATTGATCAGAGGATCAGATGATTCAGGCTCAAGGAGGTTTGCTGTTGAAAACAAAAAATTATTGAAAATAAGCCCCTGATGACCGACTCCAAGGGAAACACAGGGATTATTTCCCAAGACCCTTAATGTTCTCCAAGGTAGCATTAAAAGGAACATTTAGAGTCAAGGGGAAATAAAACCCAGCATTTCATTTTATCTGAGTGGTCTTCAGATCAGTGTTGTCAATTCACTAGGGCCCCCAGAATAATATTGCACTCTTTTCGCAGCTTATGACATTTGAAGACTGCACACTGCAAATGTCACACACTGCTCTTTTACTCCCATACTGCCACTGTCATCCAGGTAACTAAATGGGTGCCAGCAAAATTATCTAATGAGTGAAAGGGACCCATCAGGATAGGGGAGCGGTGGAAATACTCTCCATCACTTAATGTTACGAAAACGAGATCGGATCCAGTGGCATATTGGTCTCTGGGTGCAATGCAAACAGTTGTACACCACTGTCGACGAGTCTTGAGTAACGCTCCGTTTTAAAGTTGAAAAGTCTCCAGAGCAATGCAGAGCACTGGACTCAAGATTTGCCTGATCCACTATGAACAATCATAGCACTTGACGTATGTCAAAGTCTTAAATTCATGGGCACATTTGTCATCTAAACACCTCATCTACATCAATGGGCCTTCATCTCTGTGCTAAGACCATTAATATCAGACGTAAGCTTACTTGTATCTCTTCCACCGACGTAAAAATCTCCTGCATCGTCAATCGAAGGTTCCATCGCTTCTTTTGATATGGGGCCGGTGAGAAATCTACGTCATCTCCACATTAAGTCGGATCTTTGACTGAATTTCAGTGAGTTCATTTCAAATACTTAAGTCGCTTCTCGTTACTTCAGCAGATAACCTCATTACTTCGCATTTCCGCCATGGCACGGTTGCCCAGTCCTTTCCTCCTCTAGCCTCATTCTCAAGACAATAATCAGACAAAAGGCGCGGGAAACAGTGACAGTGATCAGCTGAGAGACAGCAAGCCACAAGCCTCTCGGATCTAAACAGGTAAGAGCAACGTGGGAAATGTTGACATTTGCTTAAGTTTTTCCTCTTTTACTGCTGTAATATCTCCCTTAAGCTTTCAAGATTGAACCTGCTCACATCTAAATCCTGGAATATCAGGACGGGGCCCAAATTTTCTGTTCTGGTTCAAGAATGTCGATATAATTGAATTTCTATATATAAAACACTTCGGCTCATGCAGTCTAGTCAAAGTTACGATGTCACAAGCAACTAACATGGCCAACAGCTTCCCAAATTTTGTCATAATTCGTGGGTGCTTATTATTTACAAATTGAACAAATAGAACTTTAAAAACCTTCTTCGCCGCCAATAAAAACAGGTTTGATGGATGGGCTTTCTAAAGAGTTTATCACTTACATTAAGAGTCGATTCACAAGGCCATCAGTGTCTTCGCTCCAACTTTTAATTACAGTCTTGCATGACGATTGATCTGTCAAAGTTTGCAATCACCTTTTTATTTTTCTTGCGTCCTTGTGTTGATTTATATACACCTCTTTTCATTTTGGAACCAAACACATTTACTGTAGCCCGCTTTAAAAAAATTGGTTTAATTTTGAATTCTGCTGAAAAGCCATTAGCCTGAGCTGACGACTAATGCATATGACTTTTCAATAATTCATATCGGGCGCGTTAATTTCCTCAATCCACATTTCATTACATTAATTCGTTTATTTTCGCTTCGCCAATTTATCTTCGGTTCTTTCTTAAAACTCATGACTAACACGCTATTAAACCAGTTCGGGAACAGAAACTAGCAAAGAAAAACAGCTAACAGTTTTCGGTAAGTTTTAAATGAAATGATGCCCTTTGGCGTAAATTGCCCATGTGTAGTAGAGTGTGCAATGTTTACTGCTTTGTTCTGTTCTGTTATACCTTGCTCGTCATACATTTTAAAGCGGACTAATGTCTCCCAGGTGAGGCAGTGTTCTGGCAGACATCTTGACTGGTAAGTCAAACGCATTGCGAATAAGTTACATCAACACAGAAACATTGAGTTGATTTTGGCCGGGTCATGATTATTTCCTTGTAATAAGTTTAGCCACGTCCTCTAGAAAAACTTTACATCAAGCGGAAAGATTATTATTCTGCAGAGATTTATGGATTCATATTTATCGTAAGCAGACGTTGGAAAATGACAAATTGGCTTCTCGTATCAGCAAGTTTAATCAGACAAAATTCAACAGAGTTTTATTTAGAATGCTACCCACTGAAGTCCACATGCTGAGAGAAACCACTGGTTCTGAAAAACAAGTGTTGATATCACTTCTCTTGACAATAGCCTTCAGAGCTGTTTTCATCAACATTTTTAAATATTTGTTTGTTTCAAGGAGTGCTAGAGAAACGTCCTGCTATAATAGTTATTGTTTTCATTAAAGTTGAGAAAATAAAGGCAAAACTCAGCGAAAATCGGCGTGCGCGAGGAACAGATGTTGTTCAGTGCAGCTCCCAATGAATGAGTTATCTGATCAGGGTCTGATCATCACAATAATTTCAATTCTGGCATTAATTTATTAGGCGTGAAAACTTTTATCTCAACTCATTCTTAATATTTAAGGAATATCCTACTATTAAGTGATGTTATCTTGATGTTTACGAGCTAACGGTATATAGAAGAGATCATTAATAGCTCACTTCGTTACTGATTAAAGCTCACTGTACCGAACAAAGCAACTCTTAAAGTAACGCTTCCAAAGGGCAGATAAAGATTCCCCAATGATTGCTAGCGATTTGGATTTAAGGTAACATGAAATGTCACTGCTGAAATCATACTTTATTGACTAGAAAGAACCAAAATCGTTTTGTTTGTTTTCACAGGAGAAAAGATCAATCTTTTGTGCTCGGTTTGTTTTGAAAACAAGAGCACTCAACCAGCAAAACACCCAACTAAATTGCGCATACATAAAACCGACCCCTCAAGGCTGCGCGGAAAAAATACAAAATTTGCCAAAGACAGCACATCTTCCTGTTTGAAAAGGAAAGGATGTTTATTTTTCAACACTCTGTTAAATACTGATGAGGAGTTGCTTGACAAGTGCTATAATGAAGATTTAAGGGAAAACATTGTGGTAATCCTTCGCATAAGTAAGTGGCCTGCACTTGAAATCCAGATTCCTAGCTCAGCAGGGGATAGTGGATTGGTTGCTTTGCTGTTTATAGTAAGTCAACACTAAAGTAATATTACTTGCTTAAAAATGTCTCAGCCTAGCATTGGAATCTTAACTCTTCGTCCGTAAAAAGTACGTTTTTCCATCTTCAATTTGTTTTAAGTTTTCAGTTCAGTATGTACTACAGCTTTTCATCGTCAGCTGGGAAAATCACAAACGTCCTTTTCCCTTTTTGTTTCCTTTTTTGTAAATAACACTTATTACGTGTCCGGTGGCATACTGACACTATGACAAAACGAACTGAATATGACAGAAAATCGATAAGTTGAATTATGAAAATAAAACGGCCAGGCATTCAGTCAAGCATGAATCAAAGAGAAAGTAGATATAATAGACATAAACAACAAATGCCAAAGAATAAGAGTAAAATGCAATTAAATCGACAAAGACGAAATAACATACACATAAATGCTCTTCAGTCTAATCAAAAAAGGATTGCAACAGTGATGATTTTAGATAACATTTTGCACCTCATTAAAAATTCTCTTTTGAATTTATTTTTTCTCTAATTAGAGCAACGGTAATTTTTTTATTTTGTTTTTCATGGTTTACCATACGGTACCCGATCCTAAGAGTTTTCTTTCGGACTGCATTTTCGTCTTATTTGAGTTCATCCACTTATAGACTATTAATGGAGCAAGAATCCCGTTCACTGTTCTCGGCTTCTCCTTTGTCTTCCAGTTAGTTCATTCAACATTGGAATTTCTACTGTAGCCGAGTTTGGTGCCGCACCGCAGATTATGTTTAGAGCTACTTCAGCAATACATTGTCAGTAACCGTAAAAATTGTAAGAATAATATTCTATGGTTTTCATTTCGTTTATCGATATACAGCGGCAGACTTATTTGCAATCTATACATACAATTTGTAAGTGCATAGCCTCGAGTGGTTCAAGATTGTATTCCTCAAATGGAGCGTGTTTAAAACACGAAATGACGAATGGCACTACGAGTAACAGCCAAGGTGGAATACGGGTGTCCGTAGGGGTTACTCTTACAATTATTGGGAGTAAACTGTCGAGTGAGTGATATTTAGGCTAACCTGAGGGCTATTTGGGCTAACCGTGGTGCCATTTCGTCATTTCGTCGCGCGTTTCGTGTTTTAATAACGCCCCCCTCAAATGATAGTTATTCGCCAATTGTTTGAATTTCTTTCTGTGTCAGATTTGAAAGTGTTTGTGATTACTTTACAATATCCTGTGGTTTTTGGGAAGTGTAGGTATTCAAAACACTTTGTGATGTATTGTTAGCTAGCTGAATACAATCACCGAAAAATGTTAACATCAGCTCTCTCAGAGCGACATGATGGGGCAATGTTCTTAGGCTTGTAAGACCTGTTACTGTTAATGCTAATAAATCCAGCAAAAACATGAACAAAAACGGTTCATACCGCAAGTTCGCAGGGTTAAAGTGATTCCTTCATAATGTCAGGTCGGAAAAGAATGGTGGAGAGATGTTTTCTTTCCAGTCCATCAGACGAATCTTGACAAATTGATTTTTTTTTGTCGTCTTCTTTCATCCCTGCTATATTAGGGTTGTCAATCAGTCGGGGACAGCTTATGCCCCGAAACGGACACTGCACACAGAAGTGACCATGAAGTGTGTGCAATACTGTTATTAAAGAATGCTTTTAATTCTCTGCTTATTTAATAGATTAAACCAAATGCGTACATACAAAAGCTGCTTACATAGGCTATTATAAGCTTTATTGGAAAGAAATACACGAGGAGTTGACGTGCTGGGGAGCTAGACGCCTGAAGCCAACGAAGCTCGTTCAAATATAAGGTGTTCCAGTTCAAATCGAATTCATCAAGGATCGTGTGATCGGAGTTTTTTTCTTCGTTGTTCTATCACCACAAAGGCAAAGAACGGCGTTTTAACTCGTGCTGTGCAAATAAGCAAATTGCTCTCTAATGCAACCTAATCACTCATTTTCCGGTAGGACACTTCTAAGCCGATATGATAACCGAAAGTGACTTCAAGTGATGGAAAGCCGAACTTATCAATTTTACTCCCAGATTGTAAAAATCCATGTTAGTTGAGTTTCGGTGACAGACTTAGAAGCGCTTGAGAACAGGGAATAAAACTCCAGGGAGACTGGAGTACTCTTCTCAGGAATGCTGTTGATTTTAGAGTGGCAGGCTTTGGCAGAAAACATCAATTCAATAATGGGCTTTTTATAGTTGTAGCATTCTTAAGGGAGTTTCCAAGAGCAACTCTGACATTTGCGATATCGTCTTTCGTAAACGCCACGACCCTTATTCTAACCTCTAGGCTTTATCTTGTTGCCAAACAGCACCGAGACATTCCAGCTACAAAGTCGTCGACACCGTGAGTTGAGTCAGTCAAAATTTGATCACTTTCCTATACAGGGAACTAAAAAACACATACTTTCAAGACGGTGAGTTTCTTGGTCTTTATTTGTTTTTCCATTGGCACAAGTTTTCGCAAATAGTTGTCAGTACATGTTATCTGGTTTATCGCTTATGAAGCAGAGATCTTCTTAGCATCTGATGTTTTTTATGTGCGTAACTTGAAAAGAAAAACTCTATCTCCTCAAATAAAGCGCTTTTTTCGTAGATAATGTTCTTAAGGTTTCTGGTGAGTTTGATTTAGTTTAGACACACTTTAGTTCTCGGGCCTGGGACTTGACTGCGCAAGTACAAACCTCTGTCAGTAGTGACCGTGCAGTATTCTCCGCGCTGTCTCTCCATCGATCTATTATTTCAATACACTTAAATCGTAGTCAACTGTAACAATCGAGAACAGCTACCTGTAAAGGTTACTCCTAGAACTAGAGAGTAGTATAAGCCATTATCTATTTATCTGTTAACCACGGCTCTCAATCCATCGTAACTACTTTGAAACTGAATATGTTCATCATTAAACGCAATATATACTTGTCACTCTATTGAGAGCCAAACACTAGCGATACCAGCCAATAGTTTTTGTCACTTGACCATTATAACCTGCTGAGGGTCGCGTTCTAGCTTGGAATTTTTGGGGGTACACAATTTATGTCGATTTTTGAAACGAAGCGTTTGAAAGCCAATCTGATCTTAATTAAAATACCAACGACCTTCAAACCGATTTCAGTTCCGCCTGATCACTTATCTCAGTGGAACACTTCTTTAGTTCTTTTTCTTGAATTGAGTCAATCGCATTCTACTTGATGGCGATTTGTCTGAAACAGTGACTATTTTCATCCATCGACTATCGCAACTCCAGAAAAATTTTAAAAAAGCTATACCTGTATTTCTGTATTGTCGACTTATGTGCATGGTGACCCGGAGCTTAGACACACAGGAAAGTAAGGATTAGCTTAATACAGAGATAACGTTCTTATCTTATTTTTTATGGCACGCAAATACTCCAAAGTGTTTTTAAAATATACACCGAAGCTATAATGAAAAACTGTTTTCTGAAGGAAAGATAATGCAAAGAGTGAGATAAAGAAAAGTCTACAAAGTAAAAGTAATTTTCGATTGCGTGCAAGCTTTTAGATCTTCGACATATTCTCTGTTTTTTTTTTGTTTTGTTTTGTTTTTTTGTCTATACATGCTCCGACAACACGTGCGCTTGAAATAAGTTCAAGATAACGAAACATAACCTAAAGTGCATTTATAGAACTTTTCTCAAAGTTTATTTTTATGGAAGTCCCACTGGAATGCCTTTTACAGTAAATAAGTCCAAGATACGAATGCTTTATAGCACACTCTGACGTCTGAGAAGGTCTATTTTGTGGTTCATTAGTTGAAGAACAGAGACGGGCTTTTTAGTACAACTCGTAAATATCTTCAAGAATGTGTTATAACTCTTTTATCAGTCGCGCGCATTAGTCTTTTAAGACCTTAGTAGTGTTTAACCTCAAGCATGTTTTAAGCGTAACTCCAGTCTCCGTAGCAAGTTACACGCTTATCACGTGACAGCGTAATGTGTGTTTGCACAAGCCCAACGTCTGGCTGGGATGTTAACACTTTCCAAGATGTTCTTGTTATTTTGTGAAGCGATAGCCTGCAGTACAGGCGGATTAGCGGGCTCTAGCGCGATACACGAGCGCGCGCGAAGCGCGAGAAAGAGCGCGAAGCGCGAGGCGAGAAAAATGATGATTTTTCTCGCCTCGCGCTTCGGGCTCGTTCTCGCGTTTCGCGCGCACTCGTGTATCGCGCTAGAGCCCGCTAATCCGCCTGTACTGCAGGCCAGTGAAGCGATTACAGCGTATCCAATTTGTTGCAGCCTTCAAGTTTCGTCACTAGGGAGGGGGGAGATATATAACCAACTTTGTTCTCAAACTTGAGCGACTACCGATCAGGGGGGAGAAACTAGTATCTAGTGAAAATAGTTTTTGAAGCTATACGTTGCTTAAAAACACCCGCATCTTTCGCTGTAGCTCGACAACCAAACTCGAGTCAACATCTATTAAATCTGCTGAGGAACTTTTCAAGATGCCGCCTCGAGCTTATTCAATACCTTCTCCCAGTAAAAGAAATTTTACCGACTTTAATCGACTTCTCGTTGAGAGCATTTTAATTTTATTTATACATATACATTTTTCACTCATATTTTAGCATGATTGAATATAACTTATTTTATCATCTGTTGTTGATTTTGTCAGTAGTTAGAAATTTTCCGCTACTTGTTCCGCTCCGGTCTCGTTCCTTCCCAAGAGGTAACTTTTCCATGGGTAAGCGCGGGCTCACTTCCCGAAACAGCGGCTGGTAATGGACCCTAAGTTAGCTGTTGAAGAAACCCTTCCCGTGGAAACTCTGCCAACAAACCGTTATTATCATTATATTTTTATTATGTCGTAACCGTGTTCATTCGTTGAATAAGGTATAAACTGAAAGTGAGCCAGGCTGATTTCTGCACAGTTTCCTAAGGACACGCATTTAGCTTTCCATTACCCGAGGTTATTATTTCCAGAATTTTAGGACTTTTAGCCAATGCATAATCAAATTCTTTTTAATTGCGGTTAACAGACTTATTACTATTGGGTTAGGTGATACCTGCATGCATCTAACCCCTAACCTCTTTACTAAAAGAAGCTCAACCCTCTAACAGCAGTACCACACGCTCTGGAGTTAGTCAAAGCGAAATTTTGTCACAGTTTTTAGCACAGTCAAATAAGAAGTATTTGAGATATGCCATGTCGTGCATAGTGAGATCAACAGACCCTTATCACACTTCACACAAGTGTTATTTAAGTATAATTTGGCTACTCGTCAAGATAATCCTCAAAGTGAACACTTTGAGCTATGTGTAATCACTTTGCTCTGAAAACAGAAGACACAGAAGAATGCCACTCCCCAAATTAATGTTTCATTAACTTGTATCTCGACTCTTCTTTCATTTCCCATGATCTCGTTCGCATGGCGTAATGCTTATGATCCTGTTGACTTTCGGAAATTTGCTAAATTCATTTTGGCTTGGCTATTTCAGTCATCAGGTTAAATACGAGATTTATTCACTTTGAACGCAGCATACTGCCATGCATGTCTGTTTCATTTCATCTTCAACGTGTCCTTAGAAATCCTCAGAACTTGCACAAATTATCTTTCTGGTATGTCTTCAACATTGGAAGTAAATTTATATGAACTACAGTAAACCTCAAAGCTGGCGAAGCTTTTCATTCAACAAAAAATAGTCGATGGTGCTCCTTACTATAGGAACTCTAGATATCTTTTGTCCTTTCGTGTTTTAAACTGATTTTCCTAATCCATTATACTTGACCTTTGGATGCCCATGAAATTTCTCGAATCCTTTTTAAGATTGATCAATTCAAATCGCTGATAGCTAGGATACATTTGGCTCACTGATGAATTTTCCAACTACAAGCAGTTCGTTATGATGACCTGGAGAGCTCACAGCTTCCTTCCTACGCTCGAGCCAATACTCTTCCGGCCCACGAACATCACCAACTTACTCAAAGAGATGTTTAAAGGCAATATCTCCCGGGCTACTGATGACTTTCGTCACTTGCCTGAGTAACAGTGCATTGAGCTGTAAGGAGAAATTGCATGTCGATCTACTTTTCATACAATTATCCTCTTCAGTTGGACGTTTATCTTTATTCAGTATTACATATATCGTTGACCTTACTATCAGTTACAAGTCAATTGCTCACTGTCGAGATGGTCTTCCCGGTTTCAATTCCGCTTTTAGGATTAAGACTAAGTCGTGACACCGAATAACGAATGTGGGTTCTTGCATTAAAGTTTAGACTGCTGGGGCTGACAGACAGGAGAATTTTCGGGGTAAGCATTCTGATCTGTATTCTCTCCCACTCCTCTTCAAGCACTCCGACCCGACAGTATGTCGGCAAAACAAGCAGTGGAACGAAAAGAACAGAGGATTTACAAGGGGCTAAATACCTTTACACTATCTTCGATGATACTTTTAGAAAGTTCAATCAAAATGTCGAGTGCTTTATCCCAGCAGATTTGAGTTGAGCTGAAGTACGATCCGGTTTTGTTTCCAGGAGGAAATGTTTAAGGCCATGGCGTTGCAACCTTTTTACTTTGAATACCGTGCTCGCGTTGAAGATTTTACCTTTTTAGTCCTTTTAGTGTAATATGGAGCAATCCTTTATGACGGCACCATATTTTTATTTTATTTGCCTTACAATTATCATTAAAGATGTAGAAAACAGAGAAACTATTTCGACTAACAAGCAGCATGTCCTCCGAAAATAACTGCGACTGCACCCCCCGGAATCTTATCAAGGAACACTGAAGTCGGCAAATCATATAACATTCCATAGATCAGATATTGTCAAGTGATGTTATGAAATTTGGAGGTATTTTAATGTGAGCGTGGGCAGGAAAGTTTCAATGATTGGTCTTATCTCTGTCCGATTTTAAGTAGCACGGCAGTCTTTGTTCTACTCTGTATGACTCCACAGTTTGCCTGATGATGATTTTTTAAAGGAACAATTAAGAGAGGGATATTAGGAACATGTGTTGCTGGTGACGCAAAAATGACGTGTTCGTAATCTCTTGACAGTTCCCACTTCTCCTTTCGACGGATTAGAGGGCAAAGCGTCTCCGTTCTGTGCAACTGTTGGGACTGGATACACGTTACAATCACGCTCTTAGATTCGACAAAACCAAGCAGTTGTTCCTGGCTAAGGGTGATTCCTAATCTGCAAAGCAACCGGGGAAATCTTCAGAGATTTAAAACATCACTGATAGGTATGCAGCGCGGCTATGTGTAAACACAGTTTAATGTTTATTTGTTTATTCTTCACAGTTTAACGGCAGAGTCCTCATGTTAAGATTATATTTAAAGTGTTTTCTTTCCGTTATCGACGTTTACACTGCTAGAGGATGAACCGTTGGACTGACTTTCGCTCGGGTTGTATTGCGTTTGAGATTTACTCAGTGAAATTTTACCCCTCGTGAAGGTCATTATGCCATTTATAAAGCCAAACTTGACTTCTAGCCTTCTCCTAAAAGCGTCAGTCGTGAATATCATAATAATGATTGAATAAATCGAGGATTTCTCAATCCTTTTGTGATAAAACACCCGGTTAAAAAATTATCGAGATAACGCCTGACATGAATGAAACGGGTTTTAGCAATAACTGGCTGGTCCAACTTTTGACTTTGGGAAATACTTTGCCACAGGTTAGCGACGTTTGTTGCTTTTAACATTTTGTACCTAGTCATAGCTCGCCGTGAATGTATTCTGTTTCTAAATTGTAATTAGTTAGTCATGGTTGATATTCTTAGACCGCGGTATCAGCAGCATTCTGATGTAGACAATCAGTGGAAACGTTTAAGGGGGCGGTATCTACTTAACTCCCTTGGGTGCAGCCAGATCTAACACGATGCTTATGATCTGAGCTGCTGAGCCGGGTGCGTGCAATGTTCAGAGGGATCAGACCGTTATAAATAGTACATTTGTAGCCGAATCACTTGTACATTGTAAATCGGTGATGAAATGCTCTCTCGTGGAGATCTCAGAGTGCGTTTTCCGTCACAGATTCTCCAAGCAGATTAAACTGAGTCTCCAGTGTCAGCAAATGATGTAAAACAGGGCTGGCTGTTGGTGAGACATCCCCGATCAGACTTCAGATAAGGAGCCCTACTCCGACTGCGATTTTATTTATCCCTGTCAATGAAAAAAAGAAAATAAGTAAACCCTATAAAAGGATTAAGGTTAATTTGTTTTAGTGTGCCAGGCTCTCTATCCAATTAAGAGTGATTTCTTCGATTCCGCCTGCATTTGGTGGTCATTGGCTGCAGATAAAAACCATTAGTTTAGAGGGAGGGAATTTGCAAAGTGACGATGAAAAAATAACACCTGGCCGCGGCGGATTGAAAGGGCAGATCGAGTAGACAACACACCGAACACAGCCGAACATAAATGTACCAGCTTAACACAGTGATCTGATCACAGCTAAAACGTCCGTCACAAAGGTGAAAATTTATCCTTAAACGTTTGTTATTGTTCCCGCCGCCACAGTCAAAGGCATCTTACTCACAACCGACCCTGTAAACCAAAACAATTCATGGTGCGATAGTTTAGTCGCGTCTAATTTTCCTGTTTTTGTGACCCTCCTTTGATTGTCTCGTATAAAATATTAAGACCCTGCAGAAAGGTCGAGTGCGAACTTCACACAATTATTAAAATTTTCGCTAAAATCTACACTTTGAAAAAACGCTTTTGATATTTGCATGCGCAATTATCACCGTTTCAATGCCATAAACCATATGTTTTTTGATTGCGTTTTTCTTTCGACAAGTCTGTGTTTGACTATTCCTTCTGTTTGTCAACTGGATTTTTGAGACGGAGTTAACCTGGCTTGGACTTCCTCGTGGTAGAACAGAGGATTGTGCAAGCAGTAACCGAGTGAGAACTTTATCACGCCTTATGTAAACACTTCACAGTCTCGCCTGTTCCCTTTCGTACATCCGGCCAAACCTTTGTGATTTGTGTTCCTCGAAATAGCAACTAGTAAGGTTTAAATACAGGCGTTTAGTGTATGTTTGTGAAACTCTCTAAAGAAGTCTACTATAGTTAGGCGAAACGCATCAGAGAATAAACAAGTATAACAATTCGGCTCCGTCCACAATACACCGGAGAAATTTAAAAACTTTTGAGGAAAACTCATCCGGGAATCACACGGTTATCGTGACGTCATCGTATTTGAAAAGTCCCGTTTTCAAAATGTTTTCCGTCCCCACTAAAACGCAAAGCCGGCGTTTTCAAGTTCCTCTGGTTTGAAGAGCGTTTTCAAAAAGTTCCGTTTTCGTGACGCATTGGTGGGGAAGGTAGGCCCAACCGTAGGAAAAAAGCTGTGTTTTCAAATTTCTCCCGCGTAGTGTAGACGTGGCCTTAGTTTGCAGAGTGCTGCTCACTATTTTACTATTTTTTTAAAAAAATTAGAATGCGTAACAATAATAGCAGAACCGGTGAATCAATAGACCTTTTTTAGCTTGGGTGGTTTGTTTACTCCTTACAGACCACGTGATTATCTCTGGAGAATTTGTTCTTTTATCCATCTAAAAACTATTCATTCATATACAGGCGACTTCTTGAAAAGTTGAAAACGAGACATCACATGGTCTGAAATGGGGCAACAAACCACGCAAGCTAAAAAGGTCTATTGCGAAGTTAATATTGTTTTCAATATGCTGTCTAATCAGCCTCATGCCTCCGTAAATTTCAACCTGTCACATCTAAATTGTATCGATGTAAATAATCTGTCCTTTGTGTCCCCAGTTTTGCGCACATCATTACTAACCGGCAGCCACAAATCAGTACAAATGTATCGTTCAATTCCATATCATAAGACCGAGAGAATGATGTTCGAAACATGAACCTTGCGTTTCTTGTTTTGCTCGATTAGGAATGTTTGGCTGTAAATTTTAAACTGGAAGGCCTACGAGAATAGTTTTAAATGATTTATCTACTTCAGTACACTCTGTAGAGTTCGCGAGATCTTTTCCCACGTTACCGTTTAAAATGAATATGTATGCCACCAAACTGCTGAGTTTTAAGCAGTTTTAGCCCTTCGGAAAAAAGACAGCTGCAAGAAAAGGGTTGAACTAAGAAACTCCCACTAACAATAAATTGGTACGCCATCAAACTCCACGACTATCACAAATGTCAGTGTTTTTAAAAATTGACTCCCGAATTTAATTAAATTTTCCATCTATTTTGACAATGTCGGAAGAGATAGTATCTTTATGATGTACCATGTCAGTTTCAGCTCACCATGTGCTTATAAAACAGCGATTTATCACTGCATATTGTCCTATCTACTTTTGATAAATGAGCGTGATATGATATCCTTTCGTTGCATTACTAATTACTCTCGCTGGCCCTGCAGTAATGACTATCTTTTTTTATTCCGTTCTTTAAATTGCCCTTTGCTATTGTTTGGTTTCGAATTTGCATAAATCACAAGTTAATTACACCAGAAAACTTACTGCTAAGTTTCTTTCCTTCAAATTTTTAGCTGGGTTTTTCTTTTTGACAGCTACCCACTAACAGTCTCTTTATTCCGAAAGTTTTTAGACGTCTGAATTTTATTTCGATTAATTAAACGAATTTTATTGCGTACTTTGACGAGCTGTCTTTCTCAATTACCTCTCTGCAGGCTACTCGTCTTCGTTCGCTAATTTTCAAACGTATTTATTCTGTCTGAGCCATGTAAGCCATTTTTTATCACAAATAATAATTGATATGCCTTCAAGCTATCTCGGCGACCAACTGATGCTTCAGTATCGTACACTGCCGTTGTCTGGAGACGCACCAAGCAACAAAGCAGCCAGTGAATCTGTCAAGAGCAACTGACAAGCGTGTTTGCTGAGGGGAACATTTATCACGGAAAACCCACGCTCTTAAATTAGTTCAGCTGCTGAAATTATTAATGAAGGTGGTAAACCTCTCATTAATCTGCCATAGTATGTTCTGCATGGTCGTGAATAAGCTCAGATTTGTCTTCCACTGATGGCGTAATTCATCGCGTCCACTGTTCTGTTTTCAGATCCAAACCACAAGAGAAGAACACTTGAAGAAGTTTTGATCAAACGTTCGAGAATTCGAGATCAGAGGCGTAAGAGGGTCCAGACGTTATCATCATGGCAACAAACAACACATCAGCTGAAGGTGCACTCCTATATGTGATTACATCAGAGTTTATACTTCTCCTCTCATGTTTTCCACGAAAATCTACATTTTTTAGCAATGTCTTAGTTTTAGTTTTGTAATAGCTAAGTTATTCGAAATCCAAGAGGAATTGGTTCTTGGTACACAATTTCCACCAAATTGGATCTGAAGATTGAAATGAGTCAGTTCGGTTTTAGTAATCTGTGCCGGGATGTTCGTTCCGCATAGAGCTGAAGGGAACAGTCGACGAAAGCGATGTTTTCTGAGACAAATCGTTTTAACAGTTTTTAAAGTGGTGTAATAGCTCTTTGTAGCTGCGTCTCTTTTGGGTTGATAGTCAGTCTTTTATTCCCGACTTAACCTTTAACATTAATTAAAACTCCATTTTTTATCTCTAAGAAAATAAGATCACAGTCAAGTGTCCCCCTAAGGCAAACTGCCTCTGATGTTTTTCAGATAAAATTCTAGTTTGCTTTAAAATATACAAGGCGTCGAGTTTGTCTAACTCCATTTGTGCCAGTGTCGCTGTGAATTAAATTTTAATTACACTTTTGTCATGAGGTGATCAAATTATACATAAAACTACAGAATTTTTGTTCAGTTTGTTGTTCCTTGTCATTTTGTGCGGTCTAAGAGAACGAGAACTTGACGAATTTGAAAAACATTGATGTATCTCCCTATAAGTTGTGTGTATTTTTTCCATAAATTTTTTTGGTACTAAAACAAAATTAATTTCATTACCATACCCAAATTAAGCGAGCGGAGACTGTCATGTTTCTGTGAATACTCATTACAGCCAAGCTAAAAAAACTGACAAGTCTTGAATAATTGAAACCTTTCCGAGCTTTCCTATAGAATACCTCGCAATGCTAATAGGTTTGAGTAAAATGAAAAATCTTGTCGTGTTCTCCATCAAAGAAGAAAAGAAAAAACGTCCATTAGGAACATTCTTAGCAGCTGTCGATAAAAATTGTTTCCAATTCCAGTTGTCTTTGAATTCACGCTGGCTGTTTCAATAAAAACGTTTTTGTTAAATCTACTTATTATTTTGGATACTACTTATCATATTGGAAAAAGTTTCTCCTGTACATATTTTAGAGAGTGAAAGTTTCTCGAGCTCATTTCCGATATTCTTGTTAATAAAACAAGGCAATAAAGCTCGCCGACCACTATATTGATGGAAAACTAATGTTTATGGTGTTTAATTTCAACGGAACAATGTTGTTTAGTGCTAGCCACAACACATTGGAAGAGAGACAAATCAGTTTTCTAAGTTTGATATTCTTAAATTCTCAATTTCCAAACAACATTCTCAATGTTAAATTCAGTTTACTATTTTAAAAATAAACCGGCCAGGGCGAAAACTAACATTGAAGAAGGCGTGCTAGTTAATTACTGTACAGCTGCTAATCTCAGGAGGTTAGAAATATTGATTTGATTTTTAAAATCTTCTCAGCGTTCAGTTGTCCTGCCCTGTCTTAGTTTCCAATCAATTTCCCCTTCTTTAACGCTGCTTGAACCTCGGCGAAACAATCTTCCTGATTTGTTTCGAAAGCATTCTTGTAGCTAGGTGAGCTATAGCGAAGGCCTACTGTTAATTTATACTGAATGGTGATTGGTTTAACGTCTGTCGATAGGTTGGGCAAACTCTACAGCATCAACTGTCACAGCGAGAGTTAATGACAACGCCACTGTGTGGATGACAATAGCCTATGTCGTTGTCTTTATCTTCGGTTTCTTTGGTAACGCGTGCATCATCTACATTGTAGCCTCTCATAAGAGAATGAAGAGCACCTTTAACTTCCTGATTGTTAACATGGCCATTGGAGATCTTCTTGTTTCTCTTTTTATTATGCCTTCAGAGGTGAGTAACAGATGTCAGTCAAGTTTAGCCATAAGATACAATTTTAGCCAGGTTCGTTATATGAAAACATGATTCCAAAGGCTAAGAAGCTCAATAGACCTTATCACGGTTTTCGACACCATCTTGACTGGTAGGCAAAGCGGTCAGAAATTACTGTGTTTGTATGGGATTACGATGGCAAATAACTTTTTCCAAAATTGAATTTTACACAATTTGGGAATCGTAACGTTGAAAAACTAGGTAGAAGATAGCTTTCACCAAGTTTGAAGGATGTAGCTTGGCTAAAAGACGCTCAGTTAATTTTTCTAATTTTCCATACATTTGTCTGTAATTTTTTTCCCGCGCCGCCGCGTCTACCCGCTAACGAGAATTTGCCTGAGGATGGTATTTCGATCATGGCCTTAGATGTCCTGTAGGACAGGTGAGGATAAGAAGTGAGTAAAAATAAGTAGGGATTTCGGTCGGGTTATTAGCAAGGTAGAGGACATCTCAGAATTAAGAAAAGGTCGAGCAGCTTGAAAGTTGTTTTTAATCGGTCTAATAGCCACTACTTTGTCAGGTTTATCTAATTTTTATTAGAAAAACACTGACATGATTCATTGTTGGCAGACTTCACTAACATGTCCATGCACCTATCTGTTCTTGTAGGTTAAATTTTTGTACGCTCGCCAGACCTGGATTTCCGGTGGGCTGGGGTCAGTCACGTGTAAGTTTGTGAATTTCTCAGGGGGTCTCTCCATCGCTGCCAGCATCATCACACTTGTGTTCATTTCGCTGGATCGCTACTTCGCGATTCTTCATCCATTTGTCGACGTCCCCGTCATTCGAAACACAAAACTAGTGACGTCCGTGATTTGGATTTCATCATCGCTGTATTTCTCGCTGTACCTGGTTCTCTTTGATAGCGTGCCCGCAACCGATGGTTCCCGCTGGGACTGCAGAATGGTTTGGAACTATCTGTCGAGCGACCGTAGCAAACAGTATGAAGTGGCTAGGGCCTATTTTATGACCACGTTTGTGGTGCTCTATTTGATTCCTCTTGCTATCATCGCAGGGTTGTACATTCTTATCGGTCGTCGCCTGTGGTCACGTGAGATTCCAGGAGTCACAACCGCTCATCAAAAACGTCAGAATGAATCGTCTAAGCGGAAGGTATTGCGCATGCTCATCATCGTGGTGGTTACGTTTGCTCTTTGTTGGCTGCCGACTCACATAATGCATTTGCTGGGATACTTTTTCACTGACACATATAAAGCTTTGCTTGCCTTCGGACACGTGGAAACCAGTTTTTACTTTTTGTCACACGCCAATAGTGCCATCAATCCGTGCTTTTATATTTTTCTCAACGAAAGGTTCAACCGTGAATTCAAAAACATTCTCAGATGCTGCTTCTGTCGTCCACGTAAAGAGGATATAAACTCGGTACAATCAGTTTATCAGAAGTCCTCGGCAACCGAAGGAACAATGCTCGTGCACCAACATAGGACTAGCACGTGATTAACAGTACTCACACCAGCTCACACCAAGAATTCGATGGCGTGACCAGTACCGCGTGACTTAGCAGAAGGGTTCTGTAATGTTTCGTGGTTCTGCTAATCACGTGGTAAAGTTCATCAAGTGTTACACTGTTTGTCTGAGCTTACTAGGCAGACAGAAGAAGACATGGTTCTCGTTTGCCGTTGTTGTTGACTTCTCATTGTGTTACAGCTGTGCTTCTTCGCAGCCTGCTTTCGTTTCATGTAAAAACAAGGTACGTACCCTGTCATTGCCTTCAAGAAACTTTGAAACGCAGGAGCTTTCTTTGCTGCAATGCGAGTTCTTCAGGGATGGCATCGATTCCTCTCGCCAAGTTCAAGCGCAGCGTTTGGTTTTCCGACCTTAGCAGATGTTCACTGCACTGAGTCCTCTGACTGTTTTTGTCAGTTAGGTTGCTACACAGTGTAAAGTTCACACGAGAGGAAAACTTATGCATGACTAATACTTTGATTCGATAAAAAAGAGTTGGTAATCTTTTAAACCAAAAGAATTTCTCTTTTTCATGAAATGAAACTGTGTAAGTATATCATACCAGCCATTACCATTATCAAGAAATGAGAAAAGGTGGTCTTAATTTTCCAAATTTTGCCACAACAGTTAAAGCGCTCCGTTTAAGCTGGATCAGAAGACTGTTAGAAAAAAACCCTTCTACTGATGCTTGGAAAGCTATTCCAATTGCTTTTTTCGAAAAGTATGGAGGTCTCAACTTCTTACTCAAGTGCAATTACAATACAAAGAAGTTAGACAAAAGTGTATCGTTATTCTACTTAGAAATGCTAGATTACTTTAAGGAATTACGCCAGGTCAACCAAGATAGCTACGAAAGTGACCTCATTCTTTGGAATAACCAAGACATAACCATTGAAGGCAAATCGCTTTTTTGGAAGTGGTGGACCCAAAATGGAATTTATTACATTCAAGATATTTTAAATGAAAATGGTAATTTTCCTACTTTTGAAGAATTTAATCGAAGGAACAAAATGTCTGCAAATTTTTTAAACTTTTTTCAAATCCTTGCATCTATTCCACCGAACATTTGGAACATGCATTTCTGGAGTGTCCTGCTGGCCTAAACTTCTTTCAAAAAGTTCTTACATGGTTTAATAATGAGCACAGAGTTAACTTTACACCATCTAAAATACAGCTACTATTTAAGGACTATGATCTTCTCTCAAATACAAGCCCAAACCTCACCC
>Ga0126339_10000467_pt1 | contig 22356 bp, 19 predicted proteins | sample OrbTmetagenome_2_FD_92532 | JGI IMG/M metagenome (GOLD analysis project Ga0126339, IMG submission 92532) | Coral microbial communities from Petempiche,Puerto Morelos, Mexico - Orbicella T R C metagenome | ecosystem: Host-associated > Invertebrates > Cnidaria > Coral | place: Petempiche,Puerto...
AAAATAAAACACCTGTTCAACGGGTTCTCAGTCAGTAAGTTTATCATAAAGCCCGCGCGGTAGATATGGTCTGTATCGCTTTGAGCAGCCGAAATAACAGAGTTTCGCCGTGACTGTGTAAATCTAAATTTTGATAGCATGTAGTAATTAAATGGAAGTTACTAGCGAGGTGGCACACTGGAGAAGAACATGAACGAGCTAGTACAATGCCAGCGCAATAAAAAATATATTTATCAGCTGCCTCGCCCCTTCAATGTTCATAGCTGTTATGTTGCTCGGGGCATGAAAGAAATACTTCCGAAAGTAACTGAAAAATATATTTATGTTTTATACCCACAACCAAATTGTCACGATTTGGAGTTGACACACAGAAATCTAATACAAAATAATCGGTCAATTCCCTGTGTAAACAATAAAACGTTTCATGGTAAACAAATTAAGAAATAATACATCCGAACAGAAAGTGAAGAAGCTCCATAACTCATCGTAATAGTCCTTAAAACGTTTATTTCAGCTGATTAGCGAAGGCTATCTCTTTTCATAAAGTAATCCTGCATTTGTGCTTTCAATGTAGCTTTGGACGAGAAGACTTTTAAAATCGTTTATCTTCAAACGCCCGCGCCAATCAAGCGAGCAGAGATAGTGGCGCTTGAGGCCAAAATACGCAAACTTTAAATTATTGCGAAAGGGAATAATTCGATTAGCACATGTAGTAAACAGGTGAATAAGGTACCATATTGGACTCCCGGGGCTATACCTTTTTTTCGTTTTAATATTATGACGAGCTTTTCGTTTTAAATAGACGTAAACAAAAGTTGTCGAAAAGGAGGCCGTTTTTATTAACTCAAACAGTGTTTGCCACACACATACTACCTTTTCGAAGTTGTTAAAAGTGAACTGTTCAACTTTGTTGAACATGTTATTAGTCCTGTGGTTTGATGTTTATTAAACACGAGTGCTGGCGGTGTTCCTTGTAAAAGTAAAACGTGATCTAAAGCTCGAAGTCGTGGTCGATTTGAGACTCGCAGCTGCGGAACCGTTGCCGGCAAAACGCTTTCGGCGATGGAAGATATGTCGTATGGCTTTGCGAAAGTCTGGCTTCAGAAATGAATATACAACTGGATTAACAAGTGATCCCAGAGCGATTGTAAACAGAGAAACGATACTAAGATCGTTGGGAATCAGGTCGGGACGTCCGATTTCGTGCACGATGGTCATGTACTGCACTGGAAGCCAGCTAAGACCAAACATAACAGCTACTATTACAAAGACCTGCGCAAGCTTTGCTTCCGAAGAATTCTTGTTTTTTCGGTCTAGCGTTTTTCTCACAGAAGCGGTGATGGCTTTCTCGCGTTTAACGCTTCTTTTCACTTGCTGAAATATTTTGAAGTAGCCTGCAAAGATAAACGCGAACGGCAACAAAACGCACAGCGCGCTCACGCTAAGGACATAGATTTTGTGCACAAGCATATTGGTGTCTGTGTTCCATATCAGAGGGATTAAAGATATGAAGATTGCCAGCAACCAACTTGCAATAATCATTCTCGTAAAGTTCCTTCTCATGATGTTTTCGTACTCCAGGGCTTTTAACACGGACACATAACGATCGAAAGTCACAGCTGCCAGGTTAAAGACACCAGAGAGAAGCGTGATGGAAACTAAGTAGTCCATGGCGGGTGAAGCTAGAGAAACAAGCGCCGCGGGAATTAAGATACTTCCAATCAACAGATCGCTAAATGCAAGCGATACAACAAACCCGTTTGTGTACGTCCGCATGCTCTTACGCTGGTAAACTATAATACTAACTGTCAAGTTAGCAGCGATGATTAAACTTGACAAGAAGATGAACGTTACAACAAGAGCTAGGTTATCGCCCATGGCCGGTGCAAGGTTCGCCGCCAGGGTTGCTGCTACTGAAACTCGCGGGTGTCAAAGCTTAGAGTATCGTGAATTGGTGCGGAGAACTTTCACAGCACGGTGGCCAACCGTAATCAAAATCAGCGCAGATCAAGAGTAAAGAGAACCAAGACGCTTGAGAGTCTCAGTGGTGTTTTTCTTTTCCCGAAAGCCACACGTACATCGACAAACGAAGAAGGCTGTTATGGAAACTACGCCGCTCTGGCGGGGCGGAGTGATATTGTTCAACCAGTAAATAATCAAGGTGTTAAACGGTGGCACAATGTTATAGACGAGCTGATTAATCCTTTCAGTTTTTAACACCACCAACAACAATACTCACTGCCTTTGACGCATACAAAATTTATCTTCCGTTTCAAGTCTTTCAACAAATGAAACAAAACTGAAAGTTTCACACTTTTCAATCTCCTGAGAGAACAAGTTTTGCTACCTTGTTTCATCAAACCTGCAGGGGGCGCTCATACCAAAAGTAGAAATAAAAGGCCAGGATGGTTGAGAGCCGTTTCGACTGTTTTCCTGTGTAGCAAAACCCACAATCTTGTTAAAGTTTAACAGAGAAGCAGGTCTCGCGCTGAGAAGGCACTTGACGGGGAATCTATATAATGGAAAACACTAAATCTGCTGTTGACATCAACCATGAAGTACAGTTTCAAGACTACAGCTTCTTTGATACGAATCTTGAAGGAAAACGTACCATTGAAGATTTGCGCTATGGTCTGCAAGACTCCAAGATTCCGGATGTTTATTCTGTGGCTATCTAATTTATTCCAAAAAGAAGTCTTTCACACCTTAACTTCCCTTGGAGACCGCGAAAATGTATTCATGTACACAGCCGGCGGGAAGGACAATTATAATCAGAATTGATTCCTTTTTGGTGGGGGTTGTCCAATTTGGCTCCTACACAATAAGAGAATGGCGACAATTTTAATAAGCGGCTGCAATGTAGGACCTTTTGCAATACGCCTTTTGTGAATTAATGCAAATTTCAATGTTCTTTGATGCATGGTTTACCTTCAAAACATCGTTTTCCTTCTGTGTTGTGCATCGTTATACACACGTAAACGAAGACACGAAAGAAAATTGTATAATTATTCGAGCATCCATACTGATAAATAAACATAGAAAGAAAGTCAGTGAATCTATTCTCGAATTAACTGCAAGAAAGGACAATACCCAGTTCTGTTTTGCTTTCGTCTGTAAACATTTTACAAAGCAAATTTACCTTAGGAGTTGAAAATATCGAGAGAAAATAAAACATCTGCATTTAAAATCTTTTGTTTGTTTGAAGGCCTCTGATAATTACCATTTTCATATCCGTTGTCAGAAAGGAAAACACTCAACTCCTTCAAATGGAATTGTGATCCAAGACGTTAAAAACGTTTCCAAATAGCCTTTTGTGTTTTCATGGTTTGTTCAAACACAGAGAAAAAGTAAGGTTTTCAAAACATTCGCAGAAAATTGGCTGATCCATATAGAGAACATTTTTTAAAACCATTTGATTTTACAATCAGATGACCTTTTTACGCAAGTTGTTTCATATTTCACTGAGTTTCTTGGTCAGAACGTGACAAGAGAGTGTAAAACAGCTTTTCAAATATACGGAGGAGAATAAAACATAGTTGTATTCACGAGGTTTTCCCCTTCGAATGAATACTGTTTTAATTGGTCGTCTTTTTGTGTAATTTATCCTGTGTTCAAAAATTGGAAGTTGAATTAAAGGACTAAAGGAACAAACAAAATACGCTAAAAATTGTGATCCAAGGCATAGTGAAACAAACGGGAAGACAAAGCATTCAGTCCTCCAAAAGAGCTACAACAGAACGCATTATATTAGTTCGTTTCCTCATCAATTCTATTTTAATTATTTCGTTTACACATAAAAAGTTTTCAATTATGCCGTATTTTTTTGCCAGCTTGTCGCAACATTCGAGGAATAATCGTTGTCAATCCAATTTGAAAATCGCTGATTGGGTGCTGTGAGACAGAGCGAAGATAAAAGTGAGAAAATGCCAAGAAAAATAATTAAAATATCCAAATTGGCTCGTAATCAGAGCGATAAACTACACGCATGGCTACGAAACCGAAAAAATAAAACAATAGACTTTGCCACGATTATAGAAAGTGGGTAAGCACGGCATAAACTTACATTGCTATGAAATTTTTACTTCAAATATTTCCTTTGATTTTAGCTTAACTAGGTACAGATTATGTTCACATCCACGACTAATTTCATGAATTTGAATCCACTATTTCAGTACTTATAATTGGCGATTATACAGACCGAGTTTTAACACCTGTAAACACGCAACGCAAACCAAGAAAATCCGAAGGATAGAAAATAATAACGAGGAGACCGTTGAACCTGTATAATGTCGATATTTGTGGGAAAATTTTTATTATAAACAGCAAGAAAGTGAAAAGAAAGTAAAATGATAATTAATTCTAGACAAAGGGCCTACAAAAAGAGCAGTTTTTAAAACGGTTTGTAAGAAAGTGTTTCGTGCGTGTCTCGTTTTAGGTTTTGTTGAAACCGCACGAAAGCCAAAAAGATACCAGTTTGCCTTATAAGTAAATAGTAAGAGACAGAATATAAGGACGAACACGTATTTCTACTTTGGAAGCAGTCCCAGTCTCTAAGACTCTCGGACTCCAAAACGTGACTGACGTGACACGTCGCGTGAGATGCGATGACTTTACGCAGGCGCACTAATAAGTTCGAGAATTCGTACTACCCACCATCACGTGACCCATCACGTGACCCATCACGTGACCCATCATTTACCAAAGACATTCCAGAATGAAACGGCAGCCTTTGATCATGTTGGATTAAATACATAAGTAATTACAAAAAGAAGCGAGAGTAAACTACGACGTCTCCAAGTCACCTTAACTCCATAAACATGTAGAGAAGATAAAATAACGGTTGAGATGTTAATTTGTAGTGTGTGAACGGTGTAAGAAGAGAGTGTAACACGGTCTTATTAAGAGTTCTTACGTGTCAACAATTATAAAAACGTGGAATAAACTTAGATGAATATTTGTGCACGAGTTAAGTCCGTCTGTCTATTGAGTTTGGGTTTTCTTTCACAAATGAAACTGAAAAGCACTTCGTAAATTCAACAGTAATGCTTTCCTGGGCACTTTCTTTCAGCACGGCAAACATGTTAGACGGGTCAAGGGACTTGACACCATGGTCTTGCAGTGGAATAGGCTCTTTGGTCTTCGATGTGCTGGCAAAGGTGGGCTAGTAGTATAGCCGACATGTTCTGAATTGCATAGATCACATTTGAAATTATAAACAATGCATTGTTGGTTTACCTAAAAACCTTAATTAGATCGTGTTACACTTACACATATTCTTCCAACTTTCACCCTATAAATTAACATCTTGACCGTTATTTCATTTTCTCTACCTGTTTATGGAGTTAAGATGACTTCGAAACATCGTAGTTTACTTTCGCTTCTTTTTGTAATTAATGGTATTTCGGAATGTTTACTTATCGAAATATGCAAAGCCTCTGCCACATTTGAATGGAATGTCAAATGTTATAACGCCTCTAATTTTAATCTGACAAGCGAGCGAGCCAAATGATTTCTCCTGACAGCGCAATAACCTCGTGTCATGGTTTAGAGCAACACCTAAAAATAATTCATTATTGTTCATTTGTTCGCAACAAACTTAAAAGCAGGGCTGAACTTGAAAGCAAGTATTGATATCACTAATAAACCGAGATGATCTGCAAGGAACTTGCCTGCCTCTACGAGTTACAGGCTTACTTCCCGCAACCACTGCAAGGTTAGTTTCTTTATCACAATAGGTCATTTCCGAGTTGGCTTTTGCCTCTTTCTCAAAACGAGTCTTCGTGCGAAACTATTCATGTGAAACTGTGTTTCCCCTAAAGGTCCATTTTCACGCAAATCAAACTCATTTTCATTCGAAAGTTTTGCACGAGGACTCGTTTTGAAACAGAGGCTGGAGTAACTCGGAAATGGCCTATTCCACCAGCCTTACCAACTCATAAATTTCTATTTTTTTTTCACCTAAGCTAAGTTTTGTTATGAAAAGGTGGGGTGATAGTAATGTGATCACCCTTCATACTTGAACCACAAAACTAAGCAAATAAGCAATTTAAGCTTAAAATTTATTTTGCTTTTTGACTACACCAAATATAGATCTATAATGCTTAAGAATTTGTTTGTCAATCACAAGATCGCTTGTTCTTAATATAGCGAAAACATTAAGATATAATCACTGACTAAGAAAAATGTTTTCATAGCGTAAAATCTTCTCACATGTCTAGCTTTTAAAATCCTCTTTCTACAGTGCTACCTCAAACCAATACAAAAATAATAACAATTTGATTATGAAGTAAATCCGTTAACGGGTCGAAATCCAATTGCCAGCTTCGGGCATTGCAGTAACGAAGGAGGTCTGGCCGTCTCGTCTGAATTCAAGGTTGTTCATCTACAGAAAGCGTGGGTAAAATATTTTAATGACTGGTTCTTCGGGGCACAATAACTTTTATTTTGTTTTCGATGTTTCATGCTATAAAGTCCAGGGAAACATCAAGGAAATCAAAACTTGCTAACCAAACGAGCGAACATAATCCACATGATAAATTACAATCATCGAATTGTCTGTATCACCCGTACACGGCATACATTTGAATTCAGTAACCACGTGACCAAGAAACAACCAATGAGAGAGAACGCTAGATTCAGCTAATCTATAGCGTTATAAGACCTTATAACAATGCTGGTTGCTCAATATGAGCAGCCTAACTAAGCATTGTCATCGGTTCACACCGGTAATTTTCGCTGTTAAACAAGACGTTCCGGTATAAACGGCCCCGTTTAACCTGGCCATTCTCACGCCAGGTTGTCAGTCAACCATCAAAGCGTAAACAGCTAACAAGCAACCTGTGCTTTTACAATAAATGTCATTACCTTCGATCAGGCGGGTTTTTTTTGTTCTGTTTTGTTTGTTTTTGTTTTCAAAAAAGAGAGAATGCCTGATTGCAGGTTACAAATGCCACTGATAAAATGTTTTTTTTTTTCATTGTTGTTGAGAACGTTAAGTTAAAAATTAACAAGTTATGCCTTATTTTGTCAATATTATCTGCGGTTTAAGAAACTTTGAAGCGTGTTCAGTTCATCGCACGCTTGGCTCTCCAATATGCAAAACTACAAATTAGCATTTTGTGCCTAGGCGTGAAATACGAGAGGTGCCATCTGCGGAACGTCTTGTTTAAAGGAGCTTTGTCACGGATTGCGCATCTTGAAATGTTCAGCCTAAATTTTTCAAGTTCGTTGTTTGTAATACGTGTTAATCCTCTTCATCCTTAACCATTCTTGTTCCTTTATGGTCTATTATTATCTTTTTTTTTCATATCTCAGTAAACTACTATTTTTCTTCAATTTTTAGGTAATATTGTACATGGCCAAGATAACTCAAAGTAACGTGACTGAGCTCCTTTAATCTAATAGTACTGTGAACAAGACTCTGGGAGAAAAAGAAAGGTTTTTTACTACTTACCAATGCCATCCTCTCTACACATGTCCTCAGTAATTTTGTACATCACTGTGGCGGAAAGATCTGCAAAAACCGGACAAAAGGATGTCAGAATTAAAACAGAATTGGAACAAGAGAAAACAGACATGACAGATTACTTACGGGGTTCATAATAATCATAAACCGTGACGGATGCTGGTTTGGTTTTCTTCACCATGGTCGACTGGTAAATTTTGAACGAGAACCTAACTTTGTCAATCTGAAAAATAAAAACATAAGAAAACATTTTAACATTGTTGTTTTCAATGCGGAGAAACTATCCCAACTAAACCATTCCAAATCTAAAGAGCAGAAGAAGTGTCTTTACATAGCCCGAGGCATCAGTTTATATTCACCCGAGGTAATATCAGCTGGAAACCGCCAAAAAGCAGTAAAGAGCTGTTTCGTGTTTTTACGGTCTTCAACTGTTAAAGGGGCCGGCAATTCCCTGGTTTTCGTTTCTCTTATTTTTTTTTGGCGCTGTGAAATAGCAGGCGAAAACGCCGCCGGCTCTCACAGGCTTCTGGGTTCTTAAACTGTGTAAGAATATTACATGACGTATTCCAACCAATCAGAGTTAACATATTTTATTTTTTCATCAACCAGTCAGTAGAGAGACTACAGCCAGTCACGACTTGACTCCCGTGTCCTTTCCCAGCATGCCACAGACTGCATGCTTTTGCTTCGAGTTCTTATTGGTTCGTTCTTAATAGTATCATCTGCGTTTGGTAAGACTGGAATTGACTGGAATCACTTCGCTGTAAGTTCTTCGACAACTGTTGGGAAAATTGCTCTTAAAAATACCTTCGTAGCTACTATAAGCGAACAAGACAAGTGAAGAGACTAGGGATGTGTGTTCTTCTGGTATTTCACTGACAAAGAGAAACACTACAGCTTACCTCGTCAAAGTATAAGATCACATGTTGGCCCTCAATCTCATATCGCTTCAAGCCAAGTTTAGGACTGTTCGAAAGCTAAAATAAAATATTTGAGACATAGCATATCAGATACCAAACAAAACTATTTGCTCCCCTTGTAACTGTCATAACTGACAAATGTTGCTAAATCAAGGATGCAGGAGTTACTAAACGAGTTACAATGTACGCTGTTTGTTACTGAGACATTCTTATCATCTTCATGGTAATTAGACCGGAAGCAGGGGTGATTAACAGCTGATAAGAGGGAGCTGGTCGTGATGGGTGCAGCAGTGAAGAGAGCTCTCGCTTTTCACCAGTGTGGCCCGGGTTCGAATCCCCGATCTGGCTTCGCAAGTGAGTCGGGTTTGTCGCTGGTTGTCGTCCTTGCTCCGCGGGTTTTTCCTCGAATTCTCCACTTTTCCTTCCTCCGCAAAAACCAACACTTACCAAATTCCAATCCACTCATAACTCTCATTTATTTTACATGTATTTCCTGATATAGCCTATATGTGCAGTCATTTCATTTAGTTAACGATATAGGAGACGTCCATGATAGGCTATAATAGTACAACAAACAAGGTTTCATGGTAACTAACTTTTTTATGAAAGTAACATGATATTGGCCATGAACATGCGTCTCTTTAAAAAGGTTTCAAAGCGCTGTAACTTTACATTCCTCCGCTATAAAAATACGAATAGTTCGCGTGTTTCTTTCTACTTCCTGATTTGAGTGCGCGTTTTCCTGAAATGTTCTATTTTTGTCAATGAAAGTGCTGATAAATTGATTCGCAGCTATTTTTTTGACCATGGTAACTCACCCTATCTAAACTCTCCTCGTCAACCTGATATCCTGAGACAAGTTTCACATCAATAACCGCCATGTTGGACGAATCTTCCCTCAGCCACCTAAACCAAGAACGAACTATCAGCAAGCTCATAAACGTTTGAATGAAAGAGATAGAATTAACACTCAAAACCTCTAACAAAACAATAAATGAATAGAAAAATGCCACGTTCAAGGTGCTACAAGGTGTTTACAAAGTTTCATAGCGGTCCAAGCCAAGCGTTTCTCTCCGAAGCTACCAAGGTTCTTAGACAAAAAAGGTTTTAAGACTGCTCACAGTTTGTTTTTCTTTCGAAGATCAGGAAAAGAATACAGGACGAGAGCTTTCAGACAGGATGGGAGTAGGATGAGACAAGAGTGCAGTTTTGGTTTTGCAATTGAAAGAGTTTAAAATATGAAGTCTTTCATCAGCTGTTTATCAAACATAGAACCAGTAGAGACAGTAGTAGTTACGTGTCCTTTAAGATAATTGAACGATCTCTCTAACAAGACTGTTCTAATCCTAGGAACCAGAGAATCCAGAAGGCAGCTATGTGTATATCTCGTGGTTCCTTTGGGTTGGACACTATCCTCCAGCATTTTAAAGTTGCCCCAAATATTCGCCAATACCCACCCTAGGTGGAGAGAAGCATTGTGAAAAATAAATGTCTCGCCCTAAGGTCGTGGCTTAAACCTAGAGTTTTCCAACTGCAATTCACTGTACTAACAATTTAATGAACCCTTGACGTAACATGCTGTCAACTTAGTTCCACTTAGTTCCACTTCCACTCCACTGGCCACTTACTTGGCATTGATGGAGACTTCCAAAGGTAGACACAAAGGTTCGCCAGTTTCTGTTGCAAGAATGGGTCCAAAGACATCGTCGGATCGTTTCAAACTCACTTTCAGATCAAACGCTGGTTCCTCCTTAACATCCGGGATGTTGTATGACACGTCAGCCTAAAGTTATATCAGCAGTGAAATGATTTCTACTTCAGTCTCTTAGTTCAAAAAAAAAAATTGCACATGTTCAAATCCACCTTAAATTTTCGAAAATGTTAGCTGGCTGTGAACTTCATAAGCAGAACCGTGTCGTGTTTGAATTATAAGCATTTAAGGCTAACTAAGGGTGCCTTTAGCAGGACATACTGTTGCTATGGTAACTTATCGTGTCACGATATTGATAGCAACGTGTTTAACAATGACTGAGCAGTTTTATGATTCCACGAACGTAACGTCAACTGACAAAGAGTGGCTGTAATAGCCTAATATATAGATTTAGGTAAACCAAGGCTGCATATCTCTGTCAACCTATTATTTGGAGTATGGCCGCCATGTTGCGCGACTCCGTCGTCGTCGCCGCCGTCGTGCGTACGCGCCCACGAGCAATACCGCTAGCCATGATAACCATGAGAAAATCAACTCATGGGTTTCTTTTTCTTTCCTATATGAGTATGGGGCTCCGCTTGGCGGCCCTTCGGGCCGCCGAAGCTCCGCTATCAAAGTTTAAGTCATGGAAAGTGCTGGATACTGTTTTGAGCCACCTTAATAGTAATTCTCACTACTGACTTTCACATATTACTGAGAATTTGATTCTTGGCCCATTAAACAACTGATGAACCCTCGTTCTATTGTTTCGTGAATAGGTAGTTGTCTTTTTTGGGGGGTGGGGGGAGGGGGGAGGGGGGAAGGGGGGAAGGGATAGCTACCTCGATCAGTGTCAGCCCACTATGGAGCACCTTCTTGCAACATAATTATATTGATGGAGTTCCAATCAATGTCACAACATTTTGATTCATTGCATTTCGTCCTTTTGCTGCTGATCTGATCAACTCTTGACAACACAAAGTGTTTTACTCAAACCTCTCACGAAGAGACGTGTTCCGACTGATTGTGTTTCACAACAACTCTGGAAACACCAACCTGCATGAGAGCACAGCCCTGTCCGGCAACCTTCACGGGCATATCCTTCATTGGCAGAATATCTGAAGGGACCTGAAGGAAAGAATTACTGATCACTATAACCTAGCATCATAGGCGTGCAAGGCGTCCAAACTGCGATGTCACTTCATTTGTTTCCTTTGACAGTGATAAGAGGGACAAAAAAACTTACCTGGGCTGTCTGTTGCACCAGTCTGTTGTTCTGTGTGATGCTGAACGTGTGGCTGAACTGGCTATTTCCTTCTCCAAACTGAACTGTAAGGTCTGTGGTGTTGGAATATACTTCCTTTGCATACTTGCTCAGGGCTTGTAAGGCTACGCATGTGTCCTAAACAGTACGAAAGGCTTACTTCACTTCTTTCATACATTTTCCCACATTTTCAGTTGTTATGGAAGAATGACAGCATGCAAGGCTTTCCGCGATCTGAACAAAATTTTGGCCAATGCAAAACGAGCTGTGCACGGTGTCTATGAGCTTATTTTCAATTCACTTAACCTTTTGTACTGAAGTGTTTTCTACAACTAATTAGCCTGCAGTACAGGCGGATTAGCGGGGTCTAGTGCGATACACGAGCGCGCGCGAAGAGCGAGGCGAGAGAAATTTAGAAAACAAATAAAGAAAAAGGCGCTGTTGCGCCAGTGCTCTTGCAATGCGCAGATTACGTTGACATGTGAACTTACAAAGTGAGCGGCGCAACTGAAAGTCTTACCGCATTTTGAAGCGTTCTGTGAATTACCAGTGGACAGAAACAAGGCATCCAACTTAGCTAAATAATGATATAAAACAACATGAAAAATAACACGTTGCATACCTGTGTTGAGGAAAATCCCCCCAGAGCATTTCTCTGTTTAGTAAGCCACCTGACAATCGGCATCGCCTCGCCAATCAGCGACACATCGTCTTGTGCCAGTAGGACGTACGTCATCAGAGCGTATGCAGTCATTTCAATGTCAGCAGCTGGTGCACGGTAGTATGGATTCCACCAGGTATATTCGCTAGGTGTGGGTTTCGTCTCCTTCTCCTTCTCCCAATGCACTAATCCATCTGGTTCACGAAAATATAAAAAACAAGGAGAGTTTTTTCACTGGTTATAGTGCAACCCTGTTATGTTCTACCACTATCGTAGTAACTGGAATAGAGTACATGTAGGGTCAGTACAAATCAATCCAAATGGTTGTCACTGGTCGCGTTAATAATAATGGTAACAGGACTGAGAGGAGTCCAAACAAAATCGGACGACCGCGTAGCGAGAATCCAATTTGTTTCATGGCCAGAGCGATTAATAATGGTAATAAGACTGAGTGGAGTCCAATTCGGTCTGTAATCATACGAGTGATTGACAAAATCGGACGACCGCGAAGCGGGAGTCCGATTTGTTAATCAGGAGTATGATTACAGACTGAATTGGACGACACGATGTCTTGTTACCAATTAATCAAAACTATGACAAAATTCGAGAAACGAACAAACCATCGATTGAGCTCTGAACGATTAAACGTCGTTATGAATGCTGAAAAACACAGCAGTTTACTCAACAAAGTGCACCGCAACAGCTCCCGCAAAATGACGCCTACTGTCCAATTACAAGCATGACGCGTACACTGTCCAATTAATGCTCAAATCGGGCTGCTGATAGCCAATCGCGTTCGGGAATTTTGTTATAGTTTTGATTACAGGCAGAATTGGACGACATGAAGCCATGTTACTAATAGGCCATTTCCGAATTACCTTTAGCCTCTTTCTCAAAGCTAATCTTGATGCCCATCCTTTCATATGAAAGTAAGATTTCAATCACATGCAAATTACATACATATACACATCTTAATAACAAGTGCGTAAAGTCTAATAATAGAATGCAAATTATTGGATCCCCGCGAGAGTCAGACAACGTAGGCGTGTTCTGCGAGAAATAAGTGGAAAATGAACGCCAAATTTTCGTTTTAAAAAATTCTTTTAGGAACACTTACTTACGCGCTTGAAAAAGCGTCAAATCTTCCTTAACTCCGTTTTGTTTGTCTCAGTTTGTCCGAGTTATGACGTCACTCGCGCGCTTCGCTATTGGCCTCTCCCCTAAAGGGGTTTTTCAGGGCCAATGGAAACAAATGATGAAACAAATAATGCAAATGAACATAACATGGTTAAAAATCCCAATTGGCAGGAGGCAGACCAGTTGGCTATTTACAAACGTGGCCGAGGAGTTAGGCTAGGGTCTACCGAGAAACAACTTACGCTTAGTGGTCAGAACGGGACTTGTGAACCCGCATTTTCATAGGATTGGTTGTGCACCAGGCTTCACTTTGATAGAGACGCTCAAGGAAACTCGGAAATGGGCTTTTAATCAAAAGTGAAACAAAATTCAGGAATCTAGCAGCTCTCACAAATGGAAATAAACCTTTGAGTACCACCTAAGTTCCGGCTGAAGATATCTACAGACCTTCTTTGATGGCTTTGCCTTGAAGTGCTTTGAATAAATCCGAGGACTGTTGATCACCAGCTAACGTGAAAGTGTAACTAAACAGTGCTAAGCTGTATGAGTCAGTCAGCTTTGAAGATGCAGTCCTTAAGCAGTTCAACGCATTTTGGATCACCTTGTCCTGAAAAAGGAAATATCAAGAAAATCGTGACAACGCTTGAAGTTATATGGATAATGCGGATGTTCTATATTGATATGTATCAGTTCAATAGTATTTAATGTGTTAGGTTAATTCTTGTTACGAAGTTCAACATACTGTAAGCCCATATTTCGTTACGTTGTTGTTTGTCGTGCTCCTTATGACAATTCACCACATAAAACCAACAGATACCATAAATGAAAAGACGCGAGTTTGAATTGTTCACTGTGGTAAGATAATGAAGACTATTTATGGTTTGCCTCATGAGACGAAGTCTAACAGAGAAAAAAACTACATCAGGAGACGAACGATTATGCGCTTGATCAGTTCTAAAAATAGCTTGGAGTATATTATGATTAACATTGCTCCAAGTTCGACAGAAGAAGGATAATATTCACAAGTCTTACTTAAGGCTTGTAAATATATAATGTCCTCACAAATAACCAAACCAATTAATTCTATCACACCTGAGGTGACATTCCAGATTCCATGAGAGACACTGCAACAAATGCTGTAAGAGTGGCTTCGGTTGATACACCACCCTAATAAAGGAACAGTTTTTCAGTACCGGTCTACCTTTTCATTACTTAAGGAATACATTTTCTACACAAAAGGGTTTAAATGATCCAAAACAAACGATGCAACGGTCTGCATCACTGTTTATCTTTACTTAGCAAAGGTCCCTGCACAATACCTAACAACAGACGTGAGCTGTACATGCTCAATAATGTATGTCTATTGACCAGACATTTGTACGGAGGGAGCGGGGGGAAGGAAGAGGAGCCTTTGCTTACTAACCTTCATGCGCTTGTTAAAAAGTTTTCCATACTTGGGAATGCAGCCATTTGGAAGTTGTTTTTTGGTTATCCAATTTTGTATCGTCTTTAGTTCCCCTGGATCAACGAAGATAAAAGGACGTGCTTGAGCAAATGAGCGTAGCACGAACGCTGTTAACCTACAAGGAGAACAAGAACACAAATTATGACCGTAATATCAAGAAATCAAGCCTTTAATTTGTCAATTAGACATTGGTGTGTTTAAGAATAACGGCAAACGGCAGTAATTGTCTCTGATCTTTATATCAATCCAGTTTAATAACTGCTTGTAATCCTTACATTAATCCAACAAAGCAATAGGAAAAGAGTCAATCTATTAATAGCAAATATCAATTAATTGTGTACAAATATTTCTGCCATTTGCCGTAAATGTCGTTCTTAACCTCTCTGTTAGCTTTCCCGTTCCCCTCTACTTTTTTGCAGCCTGCACAAAAAAACACCTTAACCCTTTCACGACCAAATGTTCACCAAGAAAATGCCGTTTTTAACCGTTAAATCAGTTTTTTGGCTGCCACGACGCTAAATGAGCCTTAGGTTTGCTGAAAAAGCTACTTTTTTTTACCAAACAGATAGATTTCCCCAAGATTAGGTTCAAAACTGTAGAATATTTTAATTTGGTGCATGCGCATAAGCCAAAATTTGGACTTCTTTTTTTTTTTGCGATTGTTCCGAATTTTTTTCTTGCCCCTTTCCTTTCTTTTTTCTCGGTCCTGTTACTCCCGTTACCTTTTGCGGTTCATATTCTTTCAAGCTGCCGTAAAAAGTTGGGTGTTAATTATGAGCAAAGCCTGGAAATGGGACCTTGATCAATTATACGTATATTAAATGGGCCATTTTACCACCATTTTTGGCACCAAAACTGATAACGTTGTTTTGCAATTTGCTACGTCAGAATGCCGTCGATATCCAAAACCGACTGTTGAACGGATAGATCTAGTAGCCGTATACGGCTCCTTGGGCGTCAAAGGGTTAAGTAACAAAGAAAGGACTTGCGAGGGAACAGGACAATGACAAGGAAATGAAGGCAACTGCTTGGCAAGGAAGACGAACTCTGGCATACCAAGGGAAAGTGTTCCAAGAAAATGTCTTTCAGAGTGTATGCCACAGAAAATGTATCTTTACCATTATTTTATTTTATTTTATTTTTACACGTGGGATATTCCATGGTATACTAAGAGAAAGCGTTGCATATCTATTTTATACCACGTCAAGTACAGTGGCCAACACAATCAATGCGACATACGCGCGGCGCACGATGGGAAGGTTCGGTGTAATACCGTCGAATATACAACGGCTTTCCTGTATTCTGATTGGCTGTATTTTCTATGGCATGGTATAATAAACAATAAGATTATGAGCTCGAGATTTCTATCGCGTGATAGTTGTGCGCCCTCGTCAACTGTCGCGCGATAGAAATCGAGAGCGAATAATCTAATTGTTTTAGTATAAATCAAAACTTTATCTAAATCCTCTTCACAGACACTCCGCAAACGCCAAGAAACGGCCTTCATTTCGTTAACAAGCACACACTGCTACGCTGCTTACTATCTATCACAGAATAGATAGTGAGTAGCGTAGCCAATCAGAGAACGGGATTCGTGACAGGATGCTAGTAGATTTATACTAAAAGCAGGTATTGAATATTGCCGAGCACCAAAATAACATGTTAAAAGAAACCACTCACCACATGTTTCCTTCACTATCTCTGTTTCCAAAAGCGCTGTAGGATCCGTCAGTTCGTTTGTAGGTTAACTCTCTTTGGTATCCTAATACATACAAAACAAGCATGTTACATTGCTAAGTGTTCCACGTCAAACTTGGAAGATTACAAATACAGCCAGTTCTTACTCTCCACAATGGTTCTAGCTTACCTGTTGACATGATGTTTTCGGCTTTGTTTTTCACAGATGTGGTTAGTTGCCCAACAGCTGACAAGTACTGCGTGATGTAAATACCAGGAGCAAAGTTCACCATGTTTTGCTCACCACAGCCATAAGGAAGCCTCAACAGGCTTCCAACATTCAAGGTTGGTCCCATTAGATCCCCTGAACAACAACAACAAAATGATGAGTAAGAAGGCCATTTCCGAGTTGGCTTTTGCCTCTTTTTCAAAACGAGTCTTCGTGTGGAACCATTCCTATGAAACTGTGTTCCGCCTACACGTTCATTTTCAAGCAAATCAAACTCATTTTCATGTGGAAGGTTTTGCACGAGGTCTCGTTCTGAAACAGAGGCACAAGGTAACTCGGAAATGGTCTATTCTAGGAAAACAGACTACAAGATTTACATTGTACACTCATAAAAGACAAAAGGAGGAAAGGAGTGGAGCAAGTAAGAAGAGAGTTTCAAGGTTTTTAAGTTGAATTTAGACAAACAAAAAAAAAACCAACAACAACAAGCAAACACAATGCACAACTTACCAACAGTTGACACCACTGCATGAACAGAGCCAGCAACAACGTTCTTAGGCAAAGAGATGTCCATGGTGTCATTAAACTGTGATTCGTCATCTTTGAAAAGCAACAACAGCCGAGTGTAAAGAATAACTCATTACCTGTCTATGGTTGAAACGATTTCCCTTGAAGTCACATTATTTGCTCTTTACAGGCTACACATAAGGTTGACGGTTTTTTGAACATATGGCTCGCATGAAAGAAGTTTGCAATCTAAAAGGTATTTATCAATGTTACAATGTGGTCTGAAACGGTAAACGTCGAATCTCATATTACCTCATCCAGAGGCAAATAAAATTTCTTGTATTTTCTTAACACATTTCTTACTGACTTCCTCTCAACAAGTAAGCTTCCCTATGAGCTGAAATCAATCTCCATCACTTTGCAACTGGCTGTCACTTTGTGTTCAAATCCTGGCTCTCAAGTGTAATATTTATCTTCAGAATAGAGGAAAGTGGTGAAACAAAAAATACCAGAATAATAATCATAACTTGAAATGGACTGACACCAGGAATTCTAAAACTGCTTGCTTAGAAATGAAATTTTGCAAAGATTATACATAAGGTGAAATAAACTTTTCAAAGCTTTATGCTCTTCAGAGCTAGATCCTAAGTGCTGCAAAATGATAGTAATGTTTTGTACCTTTTAGGCATACAAAGGTGTTGTATGTATACTCCTGTCGAACTCCTTCAGGCTTTTAAAGACAGAAATATTGCAAAAGTTAGCATTTTCTATTTTACGACTCAGTTCTAATTTACATTTTACGCTGGCCTGTGTAGTAAGTGTTCCCAGCTACATTTTGGGGTGCACAAAAATAGAAGCGAGTGCAAACGGGAACACCCACAAATACTACGCTGGCTAACTTTGCTCTCCTGTGAGATGATTTTCCTCGCTACGGGTATCAGTGACGGTTAAAAAGTTTATTGCTAGATAGAAATGTTGCTTTAAGTACCACTGGTACACGGGGGGTACTCCCAGAAAAGTTGCGTGGGGGTGTGCGGCCCACTTCCTAAAAACCCTTACCCTATTTATGACCAAAATCTGCGATTTTTGCTGCCCTATTTATGACTTGGCCAAAACTTCCGATACCCTGTTTATGACCGTTGCGGCTGACATAGTTGCCCTAAACATAAGTTATGAAGGTCTTTTGTTGACGGTCTCATTGATAATGATGAAAAAGAAGCTTCTTCCAAGAAAAATACCCAATTCAAGACTAGAGCGCTAAAACCATACCCTATTTAAGGCCAAAATGGCCAAAATCGATACCCTGTTTATGACCACAACGGCTGTAAAACCCTACCCTTTGGGGCCGCACATACCTATACAGCCCATATAAGGGAGTACCTCCCTCCCCCGGCACTGGTAACAGGCCACTTTTCAGCTCCTTCTTTCGGCACAGGAAACAAATGACAACATATTGCTTACCTGTCGATGGTATTTGGATGCTGCATTGTTTCTTTCTTATGGTTCTACTACTTTACATCACCAACGTCTGGAAATATGAAGTACTAGCACTGTTCTCTCTAACATTAGCTCTGTACGTACCTCAACAAGTAACTTCCTCGTCACAGCATCAGTGACTCCAAGAACCATCTGTTCCACGCCTTCATCGCACACTGAGGAGTTAACATCTTTGGCAATAACTGTCAGAGGAATTTCACGCAACTTCTTGGGAACAATGTTAAAACGAACAGACATGGCTTCATTGCTGCACACGCAAACTGACTGAGAAGAGTTTGAAAGTATTCTGTAGTATAGTGATTCTTGCAGGTCCAAGCGAATCTGTAAGATTAACATTTGCCATTGCTTAGTTCAACTATCATTTTCTACTACATTCACATCCCACGTTTCTGTTTTAAACCAAAACGTGGTAACTAACCAAACATATATTCCATTTCATGACTTTGGAGCAAAATGACGTCACATGAACAAGATTACTCAAGTTCCGACTTGAAGCTAATTCAAACAGCCAAGAACATTTATCAATTCATATCCGCATCTTGTTTTAAATGACATTATGGAAAAAAGAATTGACAATAATCCCAGGCACAACATATTGAAATTGAAATTCTCCAAAGGGGAATTTGTCCAATACTCAAAACTGGTTTGTTCAAATCATGAAGGCTAAAATTGATGTGCTTGTATGACTTGAACCGCACGAGTTGCAAAAACAGGCTTATCATGTGTACGATTGGTGTGAAACGTTTCAGTGAAATGGACTGAAGACGTTGTATCTCATAGTAGACACTTGGCCTGATTTGGAAGCAGGCCGGTCAACTTGTACCACCTGCATGAGTTGTGCAACTGGTGAAGCTGCATCTTATTATGTTTTCTTAACTGGAAATCAGGTAAATAATTGATTGCCAAAAACGAATTCAGAAATCTAAGACTTACTGTAAGACACTTTTTCTCGTAGTTGAAGACAGTGGTTATAATGGACACTTCCTCGCCACGGATCACCGAGTAAGGGAGCGTAAGGGAGACAAAAAATGGTTGGAACACTTTGAGTGAAGTAGGTTTTGAGACACCAAGCCCAGATGCCTCAGACATAGCAAAAGCACTTGCAATCCAGCTGGTGATAGTGTCGGGAACCTTAGCCATAATCGTTGTCTTGCCTGTGTCTTCGCTGTTAACAAAATACAAAAATACAATAAATATTAACGTTAAAAGCCGACGTTTCGGCGTCATTGTGACACCATTCTCACGGCAAAGTGAATAAATAATGCGAAGATTTAATTTCTATACAGTCTCTACAAATAAGCATAATAACAAAGGATCACAAGTTCTTCAAGTGAATACCTTTGCGCAAATCAAGTCTGTTTGCAGGTTTAGGGATGGTTTGAGTTTTGTTATAATAATTAATTAGATATAACAATTGATTAGATAGTTGTCCAAGATCTGATTTTACTTAGTACTGTACAGGAAGCCACATAAAAACGGAACTCTTTCCTAAGAACTGAGAAAAGTGGCATACTTTTAGCTCAATTCTTGTTTTTAAAATAATTGCCAGAGAACTCCCATGTGTCCTAGAAGCATTCTGATAAAATAACGCCCTTGTTTATCATATTTTGAAGCATTCTTAGACCCACACCATCATCGATTGTCCAATTGTCTAAACAAGGTCAATTGCAATTGTTTAAGTAACTCATAATGGTTCAGGGTTTCATAGATTCAATTCAGTGGTACATGCCTAGTCATGAGACCTCACTCCCCTCATAGTAAAGTAACTGTAAAGTAGGACTTTATTTAGCCAGGGTGGTCTATTGAGCATCATGGCTGGTATACAGAGGGGCCCTGGTGACATGCAAGTCATCTCAGTACTTCTTTACGAAAAAAACCCTTATCTTATACCTTTATACTTGTAACTGGCCGTGTTTCAAAACTGAATTCTGCGGCTTTATTATGTAAAAGAAACTGAGGGACATTTCAATCACCAACTTTTAATGGCTGGTCTTCAAAAGCAAACCATCATGAGCCACCTTCAAACAACATTTTTAAAGATAATTCTAACCAATCAATTGACAGTACAGTTTTAAAGTATCATATCCCAAAGCATTTGTGTTGATGCAAAATATATAATGTAATCAGTGGTATAGTAAAGCAACCTAAAAAATAATACAGATGACCATCAATCAATGAGTATTAATGTACCAAAACTGTCCACAACCACGTCTCAAACAAATACCTAAAAACCTTATTCTTGAATTCTTATAATATTTAATTCCATTATTCTACCCACATTGGTTTTATATGTGCCTTTCAAGATGTGTAAAAATGCATCTATTAGCAGTATTTCACAATAGTATTAAAACTAGAAAATAAATTGTGTAAAGTTAGCTAATTAAAAAATATTGAAAGTGGTGCATTTATATTTTGTACGGATAAGCTAATGAAAAAAAAAATCCTATTACAATAGGCCATTTTCGATATATTAAAATTCTAACATAGCTCTGAGGCTTGGGGGAATAATACAAAAGAAATGAATTATTCATCACTTAACCTCAATGTGATTTCTTTTGTTTTATTCCCTCAAGCCTCGGAGCTAAGCTGGAATTTTAAAATATCGAAAATGGTCTATTAGTGTTTAACTTGAGTATTGTTAAGTATTAATTGTAACTATGGGTAGCACTCACACATCTGCAAGTAATGTTAGCCTTGATAGTATTGTAATTACTGTACGTGTTGCGGGAAGTGGATAGGTAGAACAGCTACATACAGCAAAAACTTCAAAGGGTTTGCTTGATTGAAATTCCACACCTTTCTGATACAATATTCCTCGCTATAATCACGTGCTGACCATGTTGATACAATACCAAACTGATCATGACAAAACAACATAACATGTCCTACTGTGCATGATCAGTGACAGGTGTAGCATTTGCGTTGATGTTCCAAATTAAGAGAGTGTTAAGCTGAGATTCCAAACTGTGTTTGGAACATCAATACCTGTGACACGAAAGGTAACCTTTGTACTTCACCAGTTAAACAAATATGTTTTAAATGGATACACCTGTTCAAATGAAAACATTTAACAGGACAATAATGTTATTTCCTGGCCAATGCCTAATGGCTTACTTGACCATTTCCTCTGTCCATAGCCATGCCTCAGGAAACTCCTTACGAACATACACAGACTTTTTCTTAGATTGCTGGCTTTTAGCCTTTTGATTAATGCTGTGTGACCAATGGGAAGAAGAGCTGCAGGGCCAGGGGCTCCCATTGCAGCTACACTACCAACTGACCCTAAAAATATGAAAGAATGTCACATGTAGGAAACTTTGTGTCAGTTTTCCCCGCATTCTGGCCATCTCAGTAATTTTTCCTAAGCGTTTTGCTGTAATTTTTCTTTAATATTGGTTGTGCTTGTGCCCCTATCGATTTTCTCGACTCTCTGAATATTATCTACTCTACAATGTATGGATAGTGTAAAGAAAATATTACTTTACATATACAGTTACTGACAGTTAGAAGAGAAGCTCAGAAATTAGACATTCCTAGACGTTCCAAGGCAATGACCAGCTGTGTCGGACTGCCAGACAAGATATCAGAAGCTTATCAGCTTGTTCAAGGTAATAAGCTTCTCAAGATATCCAAATTCTTTTTATAGGGACAGGCTGAGTTCTCGCATGCCCATTGGTCAAGAGCTATGGTCAAAGAGAGTATAAGCACAATGCAAGGGTATTTTCAGAAAACGTAGTAACAAATTTATCTTGCTTTTCAAATACTTGGAAATTGAAGAGGGGCGGGGGGGGGGGGGGGAAAATTTTGGGTGCGGTAGAAAAAAAAAAAAAGTTGAAATTGGATT
>Ga0126339_10000468_pt1 | contig 22302 bp, 11 predicted proteins | sample OrbTmetagenome_2_FD_92532 | JGI IMG/M metagenome (GOLD analysis project Ga0126339, IMG submission 92532) | Coral microbial communities from Petempiche,Puerto Morelos, Mexico - Orbicella T R C metagenome | ecosystem: Host-associated > Invertebrates > Cnidaria > Coral | place: Petempiche,Puerto...
AACCAAGAAACCATTCGGAGCGAAAATTTGTATGAATATTAGTTTTCAGCTGCTCTTATACATCATTAAAGTAAAATCTCAGGAAGATCAATAGTTTTGTAGTTCGAATTTTAGTGACGTCATTTGAAAACCAGCTTTTAGAAAATGTCTTGAGAGTCACGTCAGTGGAATAGACGCCATCTTGATTTTGGATGACTCGGCCTCAAGCCTCAACGCGGTTAGTCACGACAAAAAATCGGCTAGTGTGTGGCAAGCTGATGGGCCGACAAATTTTAACCCAATTTGACTCCGACAAAAAATCTGCAGTTCTACGACAAAAAATAGGCTAGTGTGCGGCAGCCTTAAGCGTAAAAGTAATCCTGTGGGAACTTGCACGGTGTGGAGAAGTTCTTATCTGATTAAACGCAACTGCAGGTTTAAACGCCGCTTTGAAAAAAATAGTTTTCAACTAGTGTTGAGTTCTTTCGCTCCCTCGAAAGTGTAGTAGGGCGCCTCAAGGGCTTGTTTTCTCCTGAAGGGACGACACAGAGTACAGGAATAGGAAACGTCCTTGGAGCAAGTCAGTTATCGTAAAGAAGCACCGAATGAAAACAATAGCACCAGTAGTTGTTTCCCTTTGCAGACGTCTGGAATAACTCACTCAGCAAAGGTGTTTTGTTTTCATCTTCATAACGCCGCCTGGAACTTGCTAATTTACTTCGCGGTCTATCTTTACCATACTAAATATTTCCGTCGACCCAAGCCAGCCTTTTTTTGTTAGGCTTGACCTCTTCTAACGGTAACTGAGATACACGGGCGGTACTGAGAGAGGAGGGACTGGTAGGACTCCGCATCCAATTCAGATGGGAAGCTTTTCTTTGAAATTCGTGCCGTACCTGCATAGCAATCACAAGGCCAATATCAGTTAGTTAATTTTGCCAATCAAGATTTGTTCAGTCACTAATATCCTCTTCAGCTGTTCTACTACTAGGTTCTTATAATAGTCACTTGTAGCAATATATGTAATGTATACAGAAGGTAAATGTAACTCGAGTTTCACGCACTAAGCGATCATCACTAGTGCGTGAAACTCGAGTTACATTTACCTTCTGTCTTTATATCTTTATATTTTGCTCTGCATATACTTTTTGTATAGTACACTCTTAGGATGAGTGACACAGTGAATTCACTGTTCATCGATTTATGTTTTCTGTAATGTATTTTCAGTAATGTATTCTCCTGTAATGTACTTTTGTTCTACCGCATTGAGCTTAACGTGTTGTAACCGACTATGGTTACATGCAAGTACATACCTTTTTGTTGTTTTCCATCAACAAATGTTTCCTTTTTTATATTTATGATACTAATGAAAACCTTGTAAATAGTGCAAAATGATAAAGAAGTTGAAGTTGAAGTACTACATTACCTCCGAGTTGCCAATGCAATGGAATATGAAAATCAGCAGTCCCTGCGAACGGAAGTAATATAAGTAAAACCAAATGTGTGGCTCAATAAAAAAATCTACCACGAACCTTTAGTAGACCTTAGTAGAAAGCAAGATAATTGACCATGATATGGGTTACCAAGAGACTATGATCGTTTCTTAGTATTTCAAACTTAAATGGAAGCTGCAGTTGAGCATACTAATGCTCCTGACTTGTGGAGATAAAATAGCTGTAAGTATAATAACACTTCATAATCAATTCACGTGTCACCTGCTCGACAATTTTGTAGGAAATTTAGATTTTGTATCATGTGGTAGAAATTACTCAAATTTACTTACAACGTAAGAATGTTTACCTGTAATGAGTTGGATATTGTAAAAATATACTGGAACACAACATAGTGATCATTTACTGCTAATACTCCAAAAAACCAAGAGATGCCAAGAAGAGGTAGCAAGACTAGGGAGACACGTGCACTTGTTCTAAAAAAAAGAAAGACATAATCTGAATTAAACTTATGAGGCATTTTACCAGCACCAGTTCGGCGTTTTCACTAAGAGTATACCTGTACTATCGGCCTATACTTTATATACGAGCCCCAGCCATAAAGAACGACTCTTTTGTTGTTTTACCTGCCTTATACGCAGCTAAATAAATGTCAATGTCTCTCCAAGTTTTTTTATTAGTACTCTCTTAGACACAAATGTAAGTAGGAGGTGTGTCGAATTATTTTCGTTCATTTTTACGGTCCCATCCGAGATATTCTCCGAATTTATTCGCTATCCCCAACTGGGAACTTATAGTTCTACTTTTCAATGAAGGTAAAAATAGGTGTTAACAATCGTCCATAATAAATAGATCATTGACTGGTATTACTGACTGGCTCAACTCGAAAATTCTTGCAAAGGGAGCCAGCCTAAGGAAAGAGTACGAACTGAAAATTCTCACCTTAATTGAGCCCTCAATCCTTCTCTCTTGCTGATGTTAATTCGAACACGAAGAACACAAACCAACACATATAAGTTGATCTATTTATAGAGGGAGAATTCAGAATCTGTTTATCCAGCCACACTAGTTAAGTTTTATGTTATCAAATAAGAAATGCAGTTTGACTTGAAAAATGCGTTCAAGACGCTGGCATGCAAATATATTAAAGCCGGAGTTAGGATATGTCAGTAGTCATTTATTGTGTTCATTACAATGGTGTAGTGTCACTCAATGACATTTACCTCCATAGGTAATTAAATAACAGTTCTTTTCATAGGCTATTCCTCAATCGGCGCGGAGTTCCAGCTGGCCTCAATATCAGCCTTACTTTCTTATTATTCGGCTATTGCGGGTCAGTGAGAAAATTAACTACAGCTTAAAGGCTTAGCAAAAGACTTTTTCTTGCTAGGCGTTTTTTTTTTTTTGTTTTTTTGTTTTTTGTTTTTTGTTGTTTGTTGTTGTTTTTTGTTGTTGTTTTTTTTTTTACTTTTTGTTAAGCCGCGAGGCCATACATCCACACCATAAACCAGGAAACTTCACGGACATAAACAGCAGACCTACCCCTATAACTGCAACCGCTGGTCCAACAAAGCCCCAGATTGCACCACCCACTGGAGATAACCAACAACTGTAATTTAGAGGGAAAAAATTAACAATAGTTAAGTGTGACAGACATGAATCTACATTACTGAGATGTCTTCTTAGTGACTTGTAAATTTTGCAAACAATTGGCAGGAGCGACACCCACAACCTGAACCAGTAACGGAAGCAGTCCTAAAACAAAATCTAGCTCGGTTGCGTTTAATAAGCTAATTGGCCAAAAGCGACGGAAAGTGCTTAGTACTCACAAGTTTGACGTTCCAAATCCGTCTCCTGCGATGCTTGTAACAATTACAACAATGCAAGCAGGAAGACCTGTAAACAGTTATTTCTCTCATTCAGTAATAAGGTTAGTCCTCGAATTTCTTAGGTTAAAACAGTATATGCACACTTTATTGGGCGATCGCTTTCATTCAGGCCCATTAAACAAAGATTTGACACAAGTAAAAGTATTCAGAAACTGAGATGGCAAGAGGTTGACCAATTACCGTTGTACTTGGAGTGTCCGAGGACTTAACCTGGGCCAGAACTGCATGCGGACAAAAGATGGAGGGAAATTGAGATTTTACTACCGCAACGAGACAAGTGCCTCAAACTACAAGCACATCCTATTCCCATACAGATTGCAAGCGATTAATGTTATATAAACGGTAGAGTAGTAAAACTTAGACGCATCATGCACTGACAAGTCTGTTGAAGGAGAAAACTATAAAGCTGTATGAGAAAGGATTGAAGAAATCTGCTCTAGTTCAAGAATCTTCCCTGTCCAAACCCAAGTCCTAAAACCCTGCTAAGCCCAGAAAACGAATATTAACAGATGTCAGATTTTACGCCCTAGGTGGTGAGAGGAAACTTACCCCAGCCAAGAGTGAAATAAAATCTGATCATGCTCCGGCTGACAAAAGCTATTACGATCATTTGATAAAGATGCACTCCTTCAACGAACATCCATGTGAATACAGCCATAAAGCAGTAGAATAGCAATCCAGTGTAGAGTTTGCAGATAACCTATTCAGTGAGACATTAACTTAATTCGAGATCAATGAATGGATTAGTATTAATATATTGTCTTTTCTCCCCGTCATTCTGTTACTATAATTGAGCTGTAGCAATGATAGTGTGTCAGCAGCCTCTCAGAGTGTGTAGGTCGCGTGACCAAGCTATCCAGGTGCTTGTCATTCGCCCCGATCTATCTGAGGTAAAAAGATTGGAGTGTTTTGAACTCATTCTTCCTTCCCAAGTCCTATACGCTTGTTTTTGCATTGGTAGGCAATTTTCCACGGGTTTTCTTGGTCCGCACCTTCACTTTGCGAAATCTTGTATTAAGAACTAATCATGAATTTAATGTCCCGATTAACCAAAAGTGTATGAATTCCTTCATCGAGCCAAATTTTGCTCGTTAGAGGCTAAGAATGGTCAATTGGACCGAATTGTGGCGAAAACGAAAGTTTTGGAGAAAATTTGTGCTCTTCTTTAAGGCGGCCATGGCCCTCTCGCCCAAAGCTACATTTGTCTAACGTGATCCGCCTTATACGATCAAAAACAAATCTGATTGGCCTTCTGTACATCTTATGCATCGCGCGGTTGGAACATGATCAGTTCAGCGTCCAATAACAGATGTACTGATTACAGCATCTGTTAAACTTGTTGAAGGATCGGGTTTTTTTTTGGTTTGAAATCCTCGTATGGGATCGTTTTGGTATCAGTGTAGCCTTTGGCGCAGATAACAATTGTTCCTTAAATCAAGAACGTATCTGCGCTATTACAATTAAATTATATAAGGTAGAAATCAAACAGATCAATGAGATGCTCTTTTGATTACCCCACGCTGAACAAGATTTTCGGATCCCGCTGCCAAAAAGAGGACTTGTGCAACTCCAACGGCGATTGACAAATTCAAATGAATCTTTGTGATGTCACATTTGATTACCCTACAAAATAAAAAAAAACAAAAAAATCAATAAGGAACTTTTAGCACAGTGACTTCTGTTTTATTAAAACTTCTTTCATTCAGTTGTCTATTTGGTGTTTTCTTAGTTTGTTTACTGTAGAGAAAACAAAATTCAGTAGAACCTCGATTTAACGAACCTCTATATAACGAAATCCTCGGTATAACGATCGATATTCCTCACACCAGTAATAGCAAAATGTATGGAGAAGAACCTCGTTATAGCAAACATATTTTGCCTGTGCCTTAGCCCTTCGTTATATCGAGGTTCCACTGTTGTTGTTGACTTCGGGCAGGAGAGGCTAAATTCGAGCCAATTAAAAACCGAGAATAAATTATATTTGCCACGGTAGGTACTTTTAAAGTAGAGAAATCTGTTTTATGCACTCACGGTAATGACAAGAAGGTGATAGCAGTAAGGAAGACGCCAACAATGGAAAAAGAACATCCAACGTAAGTCAGCACACTTAATATGTGTTCATCCTTGGCGCATAGGACCTATGATGTTTAAAAAAAAAAACGGCCGTTTACGAATTTACTTTATGTAACATATTTTACATTTTATTTTGAAGTCAACCACATCATAAGCTAAATATTTAATGGCGTAGAAACAAGTCCAATCTTCTGCTTTTTCTATGCGATTATAAAGAATCAGGGTTAACAGAATGTTTCAATCTTCATATCATTGTCCTGTACAGAGGATATTACATGGCGGCGACAAGATATGAATTTCATTTTAGTGTGGTAAAAACGATATTTTACGATCGAGCGCATCTAGTGGGTAAAATATTGTTTTTAGCACGAGAAAGTAAAATTCGTATCTTCAAGCCACCGTGTAGTTTTCTTTTCATCCTATAGACAAACTGACTGTTTGCACAAACAACCGCGAAAAAGGAGGAAATGACGTCATCAATATTCCCACTAGTAAGGATATGGAAAATTCGCTACTCGGGTCCCGGATGTAGTTTCGTATGGATACTACGAGTGGTGTATTTTCAAGTACGATACACGTGTCTATACAATATTAAGGGCCCATTAACCGATTTATGCGCGCGCTCGCGCGCGTTGCTAAGGAGGTGAAATTTCACTTCCGGTTACTTACGTCAACCTGAGCGTAGAAAATAAAAAGAGCTCAATAACTTCCAAATTCGCTCACATTTTAGATGTTTTTCTTTGTGTTTCTCAAAATGCAAAGTAAAAAAAGTAAAAGCAAAGACAAAAAAACAAAGACAGAAAAACAAGAGCAATAGAAAAGGAAAAGATAACTCCGTGTAGCTTTGTTTGATCTTACCGAAGTGTGCTGGTAGTGTAAATTGCGCACGCGCTGATAGGGTAACTTCCAATATATATCGAGCGCACTTCCAGTTTCTTTAAATGCTAAAGGAAACGCGGTTTTTCTATAAATCCAGCCTTTTTTGACGGATTTCGATTAAAGCCAACGTTGGAAACATAGCTATGCATTCCTTTTTCGAAATCATGCTTTTTTCAGAAAATTACGCATTTTTTAATATTTTGAAATTCTCTCAAAATCTGACCTTTTAAAAATGAAACAAAATCGATGCATAGCGTAATGAGGATTTAAATTAAAATAATAAATCAATGAAAAGAATCCCGATAAAGTAATTTGCTTGGGAGCCTTTGCGTTTTTTCAGTATTAGTCACATGATCATGGGCATGGCCTGATGACGTCATCACTAGTGTTGCTGATCATGAAAAAGTTAAAACACATGAAATAACTCTGAAGTAACTAGAAATGACGAGGTTATATGAGAATAAATTTTCCCTAGCAACGGCTCGAAAAGATCGGTTAATGGGCCCTTAAATAGACATAAAAAACAAGCGGGGTTGTAAGCTACAGCGTTCACCTTTGTTCGTTCAGTCCAGGAGCCCATGGGCTTCTGTTCAGACTGAGTCACTTTTTTGCTATTTAAACAATATTTTAAACTCGATATACTTAAACCTGTTTTGTAGTGCCCATGAGCACTGCGTAGTTGGTCATGTGATCACAGTGGCACTCTGTGTGTCCCTCATTACTAGAAAACACATAGCAGCCTCGTTTGGACCATTCCCCAAATGGAGTACGCGCACTCCTGCAAGAAATCAAAGGTACTATGCAAACCAACGTAATGGCACTAATAATTACTTACACAGCAGACGGCCTTATCGAGAAGAACGCTCAGCTCATTCGTTAGGCTGAGAGAATTAATAAAGTATCAGAAGGGGAAAAACTTAACAGTTACACATGAGGATTATGATTACCCGGTAGTAAAATAAATTGACTGAGGTAACGTCCTCGGAGGTCTAAGGCACGACTCACAGTCCTTGATTGAACAACTCATCCCCACCCCCTACTCTCTTACCCTCCCTGGTGGGATTGTAGTCCATCGCAGATAACCCCCTTTCTAAGGTTTCCCTCCGGTATTATTTTATTTACACTCCTGGGTGAAAAGAGGCATTATATGAGTGAGTAACTTTTCAGCAAAAATAACACAATGCAACGTCCCAGACCAGCGCTTGCACCCGGTCTGCTGGTTCCGGAGTCTAATGCACTAATCGTCTGCCCAGCTTGTCTCCCACCACGATTGAAATGAAACGGAATTACACTGAAATGGTACCGTGGTTCGAACCTTTGTGTATAGTCCCAGAAAACACACTGAGGAGTAGAGTAGTCATTCTAAATAGGAAAACAAATTTAAGAAATTATTAACGTTAAAAACATCTTACACGAAAACACTATGGTTTTACTACATGTAACTGTGAACAAGAAATCTAAAATTCTACACTGCGCATGCCGAGTCATGTAGGCAACATAAGTGGGAACATAGTTAGTAGAAGGGAATGGTTATAAAGCCCGACAAACATCAAAGGAGCAAACAAAGATGCCAAGATTTATGTTGGAAGGTCCAGCGAGCGTTTTGCCTTCATACACTATGCATGAGTTACGTAACCAAAACGTTTCTATTGGTTAGTCCCTCGGCCAGTGGGAAACAACTATTGTGTTTTGTGCACGGTCAAGGACAAAAAAGAGAGCAAAAACATACAACAAAGAACTTTGCCGAGTTTCATAACCATTCCCCTCTATTAACCATGGTGGGAATCATGAGTTGTTCATGTATGGAACTGAGAAAATATAAGCTAATATGCGGAGTGATCGTGTGGTTGCTATACTCACTTTATTGTGTTTCACATCAATTTTAACTGGTCTGGACAATTGACTTGGTGGTGGTGGCTGTGTGAAGACATTAACAACCTTACTTGCCACTGTCTGGTTATCTTCAGAGCTATAACAGTTAATAAGAAGAAAATAAACTAGCAGGACAATCAATAATTTTCCGGATTGTTATCCCATAAAATCTATTTTACAGACTTTACATTTTTAATTAGTGCGCGTGATTTCGTTCCTCGTGACTTAAAAGCGAACTTCGAATATTCTGATTCTTCACAAATGGTCAACAAATGTCAAACTTTTCTATTTCACGTCTCCTAATTCTATTATGGGTATAACTGGGTTTCTTAGTCAGAAAATTCCGTAAATAAAAAACTTGGGAAATCTCAACATGTGACTCCAAATGATGGTGGAATCATATCTAGGCCAGGGCCATTGTCGTCTTCTTTTAATGTCATGGTTTTCCTCATTAGTGACCGCTAGTTTGTTTGCAACCAATATTGGCTGTAAGCAAAAAGTCTGGGAAAATATCTGATCGTATAATAAATATCGTTTAACAAAACTTACTTGTCAAATGTGTGGGGATCCTGCAGCACTTGGAATGGATCAAACACCAGACTAACCAACACGGCGGTATCTATGAATATAAAGACTTCAAGCTATCCCTTACAGCGTTTATTAATGGCAGCTGGTCAGTAATAATTATTATAATGGTATTTAAACATAAGGAGAGAGGGAAACCGTTTTTCGCCCTTCGGCTCGAATACTAAAATAACAGTTGTCAGTCGCACAGTTCCTTTACAATAGACACTTTACATAAATGGCACCCATATTTGAATAACAATAGACCAATTTCGATATATTAAAATTCAGCCTAGAACAATAGACCTCAATACGAGGCTCCGGGGAATAACTGCAGAGTTTGTGGAGTTTATTCCCTAGAGCCTCGTGCTGAGGTCTATTGTTTTAGGCTAAATTTTAATATATCGAAATTGGTCTATTCTTGATACATCCTTAGCCTCGTATTGATGTTTCCAGACAAAGGAATTTCACTCGAATATGAGGCATGATGTATTATTATTGCCATTCAAATATCGGCGCAAATATTTATACAAAGTGTCTATCGGGTAGCTGGGTTGCAATAGGTGCGCCGCGTACACATGTGGAGACATTGTCACTGATAGCTTGCTTACCTTTGATTGCATTGCCAATCACGTGACTAAATACTTCTCTTGGGAAAAAGACTGAGCTGTTATCTGCGTCAAGAATTCCTAACTGTATCCCTTGAAAGGTAGATATGTTGACTAGCAGAATGCGTGACACTTGGAAGGAATGGAGAATGGCTTCATGTTAAATATAGATTCAAATTCATTGCTGCAACAAAACGTAGCTTGCTAAAGAAGGTTCACATTCCAACCCTCAAAGTAACTAGAAACAATATTTTTTGTAACATACCAAGGCCCCCTGCATGAAATTTTAAATCGCCGGAATTCCTAACGTTTTTCTTTCTTATTGCTTCTCCAATCATTCCAGTGAACTTCTCCAAAGCATGGAGAACGTCCAACGGAGTTGATATCTGTTTAAGTGGAAAATATACTTAAATCAATATAAAATTAATGGTAATCACGTAAAATTGTTCTACTAAACGCATTACCATCATTTTGAATTATTTCAACTTACTAGACGAGATGCGTTCGTAATGCTGTCCAAAAAGTCTCCAAATTGCAGAAGGGATGCAGATTTTCTAAAATAATCCTGCAAAGTAAAAGAAAGTTTGCAATTATCGAAGTTGGAGACAATAAAGTAACCTGAATATGGTGCATTGTGAGTAGGTAATGAAATATAACATTTCGTAAGTGATAAGTGTAAACCAGCAATGTAGTTTATTGCAAGTAGATTTAGGTTGGGTGTTGTCAATAGCCAGCATTGTAATCTAAGTAATGTACTGTAAATGTAGTGTAACATACGCAGTGTAAATAAAAAATAAAAATGAAGTAACTGCAATGACCTACCAATAATGGCATGACTGTAGGAATAAAAATTAGCTTTAGAGCATCCGGCGATCATATCAGTGACCAACATTCTGTGCTTAGAAGTTTAACTATTTGTATTCTCTAGTCACAAGAGAACACAAACGTTCGTAAAGAAAACGAAATACATCCATTGATGAGTGCTAACCTCGAGAAATGTGCTGTTTTCGACGTCAATGTGTGTGTTGTTGAAGTTCAAGACAAATCTACGATCTGTGGAGAAAATATTAAACTTGCTAGGTCAAGTAAAACAACATAAAACCAATAGAAGATATTTCACCACACATGAAAGACCTACATTCATTTCATGGAGTAGGCACATTCTTAAACTAGTTCCAATGACAGTTAAAACAAAATTTAAAATAGCAACTAAACACAAACGATGTCTTTCTGAACTTTAAGTAAAACTCTTACTCTTGGCATAATTTTTGACATACATCTAAAAAAAATACAAAATAACCAGCCGTCTTTACAACCGCTCTAGGATCAAGAGAGAAAAGAAACCATAAGTCGAAGTTTCTATTCGTTTATCATAAAAAGGTCAATGAGCTTTTTGCATACCCTCCAGCAGTTTCTTTATAAGGTCTTCTCTGTCCTGATTGGTTCTCGACGCCATAACCGTAACTTCGACTGTCGTAGAAGGTGCAATTGTAACAAGGTTTATTAGTTGTGATGTGTTCGGTACTCTTGCGATTGAGGCAACATCCAAAACTTGCGTTTTGTTTTTTTCTCTAAAAGACGTCATTAAATTTGACGAGTGTGAAACGCTGGAGACAAAAACTGTATGAGTCATTTCATTCATAACAGGCTGCGTGGTAATGAAGGAAACGTTAAACACAGAAGTCATGAGAGGTGGTCCGGTTAAAGATGTATGCTGCGTTGATTGTTCTGAAGACATTCTAGTTTCACTTGCTGGTGAGGTTAGAGAAATAAAAGCTGATGAAGACGCAGAAACATAGTTTGCACCGCTAGGGATGCTTCCAGATTCCTTGACAGAGCTACGATAGATCTGGATTGAAGTTGCCGTTGTTTTGGTTGAACTGGATCTGGATCTGGATATCAAGGCTACAAATACGAAATAACGATCAATAGAATAAGGTGTAATAACCAGGGTTCAGATTTTAAAAATAACAAGATACGGGAAAGGATTGATTCCAAGGGTTAGTATGGGAGATGGAGGCTCCGGGTCATGGGCTCCTGGAATAACCTATTTCAAAGTTCTGTATATGCTTATCAGTTTTATTCAAAACATCGCGTCCTTCGGCGATTTGCGTGCCGTTCGACTTCGAAACTTTATGAATGCCCCTTTCTAATGGCTAATTTCCTTACGTGACGCGCCTGCAGAGGATCGTGGTAGCTGTAGTCTTTATAAAAAATGTTAATAATATTTGTACTCAGAATATGCATCGATATGCATTATTCGTTCATTTTCATTAATTTCAAAAGTAGTTAGATTATACCCTTCAAGAATAAAAAGGAGACAACCCATATGTCTAATTCTGAAAAGTAGATGTTTTAGTCAAAAAATTGGTCGAGACCTCGAAACTTCGAACCTGAACTGGGATTACCCGGTCAGATCATGATGACTCCGAAATACGAATGCTTTGAACAAGAGTTTTTTTAACACGCATGATATTTTCTACAGTATCGTCAAGTCATTAAAACGCTTACCGTAACATAGTGCCTCCGTAACCATGTCAGACACTGAAGAATTATAAAAGTCGTCGGAGTCAACAACATGAATTACATCGTGAAAGTCAGCAATATCTCTGATATTACTTGCTTTATCAAAAATGACAGCAATCTTTTTAACTCCTCCAAGCTTTCCATCAGGGACTTTAAACCCCTCTGGGTAGATTGAATTTACTTCCCTTTTCAACATCAAGAATGCCTCTGGTGTCCTCGTGAACGTAGTGTTGAACAGTTTTTCCAAATCGCTCCCGCTGGATACCGGTGTCAGACGCAACAGACTAGAGACAGCATTGTGCAAAGGCACAAATTCGTGAAACTGACCAAACGTAATGTTTACGTGGACGTCTGTATTATAAAGTACGACAGCAACATCAGCTGCATTCCCCTCCAGATTCAACACAACCGTATTGATCAAAATTCGTTGATTTTCAAAGTCTATTTCGGAGATTGCCTGGGACGACTCGATTGCAAACACGATCCTTGGAGTGTTTTGGCATTTTGTGTTTGCGACTGTGGAGAGGAATGATCATTGAGTTAAAAAATGAAATAAAGTAAACTTTACAATTTTGCGTATAAGAATGAGAGTATAAATAAAATTGAAGGGCTGCCAGTCTGGTGCAAACTTGTTATTTACGTTTTGCTAGTTTTTCTTAATCCTAATCTTAATCTTAATCTCCGAGTTAGCGATGGAAAACGATCTTTAAATTTAACCTGCCGTAAGGTTTCTATTTAATTTTTATTTTTTATTTTTTTATTTATTTTATTATTATTTTTTTTTTTTTTTACTTTTCAGCCTACTTTTTGTTCTCGCCTTTTCAAAACTTCCCGCTTTTGTGCTTAAATCTGTTAAATACCGGCAAAAAACCTCCTCCTTGTCCTTGAGCAATGTATGAATTAATCAATTTCGTATGCGGGTGTGTTTGTCTTTCACCTGTCTGTTTTACAATTTTTTAATGTCAATCACCCTGCATCGATTAAAGATAAAGCACTATACTAAGTGTGCCTTTCAATGTAAATTCGTCGTCATTTTTTCCTTCTCCGCCGACTATTTGTCGTATATATACCTGAACGATGTTAATAAATCTTCTGCTAACTACATATTGTTATAATATGAGGTTTTATTTTATTTTCGCGAGTTCGAGATAGCGGGAATAGTCCAAAAGTTCATCTTATGACAGATTTCCTTGCAGCTGAATGAAGCTAACTACCCTGATGCAAAGAAATCTAACTGGTGAATCCCTTGTAACAATCCGTAGGTAAAGCCTGCATACGAGCCAAGTGGCCCATCAGACCGGAGCTTATCCTGGTTTCTGTAGCATGAAGCGACTAGGAGTATTTTTACTCCCCTCTGGATGGGATGTTAGTCCATCGCAGGGTTACCCCCAGCATTAAATTCGCCGATACCCATTTATATACCTAGGTGGAGAGAGGCACTGTGAGAGTAAAGTGCCTTGCCCAAGAACACAACAGAATGTCCCCGGCCAGGGCTCGAACCCGGACCGCTCGATCCGGAGACGAGCGCACTAACCATGAGGCCATCACAATCCATATTTTTCCTTATTTTTCTCTTTCTGTATCATTAACTCTATTAATTTACTCCACTGTGATTTCAACACACTTTGCACTGATAGCCATGAATGAGCTTGAAGAGCTTGAGCAAGAACCTCGAAACAAAACAGAGAACAAAATAGGTGACAACAAACCTGGACATGTAAAACAACCAATGAGCAAAATGAGTATTATCCAGTCCTTAAATGCCATATTGACAACTTTGGGTAACCGTAACCAACTTGAAACCACATAAAAACTGCAGTAAAATCAATGTATCTTCAACAGCAACTGGCCGCATGGTTGGAGATAAAATTTCAAACCTTGCATCACATAAGAAAAGTGGTTGTTTACACAGTATGAGAAACTTCATCTGTTCATAATTAAACCTTCAAGAAGCTTTCAAAGGGACATTGATGAGGTTTTAAGGGAAAAGACTCAGATGTCGGAAGTTTCTAAACCAACACTCGTTCTTTTCTGGATCTTGTATTTGTATTTCATGACAGCTTTTTATTTGCCATTTTAACACAAACGCGGCGACTGTTGCTCCCTTGACGAAATCAAAACACAGCTTGAAATCAAGTTATTCAGACCCAATTGTAATTGAAAATTTTATTTTAATGGCAGTGAAAATCAGTTGGAAGTTCGAAAATTAAAAATGTATTATCAAAGCAAATGATAGTTGCATGCTTTCGGCAGAGAAATGAAAATGAAGGGAGTCTTGGTGTTAAGTAAATGTTAGTTCACTCAGAAGAAACTTGCGGCAATGACTGAACATGAAAGAGCCTTTGTTGAAAAAAGGGAACAAAACCTAATTGAGCTCTTGACGTAAAATGTCCTCTTTACTTTGCTTTGCGATTTCGAATTTTAATTTGTCATATCAGTTGCACACACATACTTTTGTTCAACGAAAAATAGATCGGAAAATTAAATGAAAATATGAACATAATGAAACGGGATAATACATTGAAAAAATCAAATTAAAATCGTGGAAACTGTTATTATCAATTCATATGTTTAAGTTATCCTCAGATTCATAGACCTGATAAAATCTCCTCATGTATGCTTTTTGGAAACAGCTTAATCCGGATAGTTTATGGACAAGGGGGTGGCGACGTGTACGAAGCAAAAATGCTTCCAACCTCCAATGTTTTATTTAACATACATGAGTTATGGACCAAGTGTGAGGTCAGGATGGCAAAATATCGGCTACAAGTGGAATAAAACATACCAAAATCGCATAGAACCCTTACTCATTAATAAAGACATCAGCAAAATTAGCCAAATGGGTGGCCGAATGGTGACGAGTGAAATTGGGAAATAATTTCACGGGCGTTTTGTCAAAATTGTAATAATTTCCCAACTCTTCAGGCGAGGGAAATTATTTGAATTTTGACAAAACGCCAGCGAAAATATTTCTTAATTTCACGAATATACTATTTGATTACTTTTTAATATCATGGGTGGAAGGTGTCGCTTGCAATCCTGGGTTTTTGACTTGTTTATTGTATCGAGAAATTCTGCGCCAACGTTGCCATGGCAATTTTGTAATTTCACATGTGACATAATGATTAACGCTGAAGTCTCGCGTCAAAATTAAGGAGCAATTTGTCACCCATGATATATGTAATGAGGACAGCGGTCCTTCGTGACTTACTTAAAGCTAAATCTATATTCAAAAATTAAAGGGTATTCATATGCTGCTATACAGTACGATGAAAAGCAAGCTTAATCAGACACTCATTAAAAGAGAGCAAGTGCAAAACATTAACTTACCAAAAACAGGTCTTTTTGTAATTTGTTATGAGCGAATTCGTCGTGACGTCATTGTTGGCCTCATTAGCATATGATTTTGCGTGCAGAAGATATCATACCCTATGATCCATCAAGTATTTTCCCTCGCACACGACTGGTCTAAACTCGTCACGTCCCGAGTTTTCAAATTTTGCATGTTGCAAAAAGTATTTCAGGGGTAACAAATATAAACACAATCTCCATTTGACTTTCAATATATGCTCGGATATTTTTCCTGTTCCTTGAAGCTCGCAGTTTTCCTCGAGTTTCGCTCTCGCAAAACTGTTCCTTTTTCGGAACAGATATTCTCCGAGGACAAATATCCGAACATGTGATCATTTGAAAAGCAATATTCAGTAAACGTTTTAGCTCTTACATGTTATATTGGAGAATATATTTGCTTCCAAAAGCTGTAAAATATCTGGGGAAAAAAACGCCAATAAGCCTACACATTCCTTGGAAAATTTTGAAATTTTTATCCCGGATCACATTGCATATTTATAACGTTATTTTTCCAAATTTCATTTCTTGATTTATTTCCTATATGGATTTGCATTTCGTTGCGAAACACTATGTTTTGGATAAATCTAAACGTTTCCAACAACTCCAGCTTAAGAAAAGAGAAGGTAAACGAAAGGCAGTTTATTTTGTTACAAACAAAGATAGGAGGTTTTTTTAGTTTTTGTTAGATACATTTTTTAAAAAAATTTACTTTTGTTTCTAACAAATAAATGCGGACGTCTGGCATCCACAGAAACAAAGAACCGTCAATGCCTGTTTCACTGGTTTTGATTAAATACTTGAAAAGCACAAAAAGTTCGTGCAACACGATTTGAATCACATGCGATAATTGTTGTCGGAACGATCACTGAGATCGCTGGAGAGTGGTCTCCACATGCATGATCGATAACGCAACGATAGCTGAACTTTACGATCGTAATAATCATTTAGGAACCAGCCTATAGTAAAAGCCTTTTTACTCGTAGAATTTAAGTTTTTTTCCTTTTTTGATTAAAAAAAATACAGTTATTTAATCAGCATATAAACAACACGCTGTGACAGTGAAATATCCCGTGCGGCTCTCGCAGCGTGAACCAATCACATTCCTTCTTTTGCCAGTGAAGAACGTGCAGTAAGACAATTGGCGCTCAACTTGAATTTGTTATCCCAGTTGCACATGAGAGGGAACAAAGGAGCTAGCGAATATTTCGATGCCTAAAACATATGAAACTAGTGAGTCCACGTCGGTAGACCCAAGATTAAATAGTACCAAGGCTGTAGTTCTATACTGTTAGCTGACAAAGATGAGCCAGGTAAGGCAGTGCTTTAGTCTCAATTCAAAAGAACCAAATTTTCTGATTTTGAGAGAGTTGAAGTTATGTTTGAACCAGTGAATAATTTCAGTCATAGCAACATATGTTCTTGGCAAACTGTAATTCTGTTAGTTTTCTTTGCTTTTTTCAATTCAGAGGAAGCCATTGAAGGAATTACGCCAAGCCACAACAAAACGGAGCCTATTTCAATCACTCGGCCTCGCGAATTATTCATGGTGGCGAGATGCGAACGTTTTCAATCTCCCGATACTCATGTCAGGTACATGTGCGTTTGTCTGTAATTTGTTTGGTTTATTTTCATCCGTAATTTTGCCGCATGCAATGTAGCGTATTTTCCCCAAGTTTTTACGTTGTACTTATGACAAATCTTGATAACATTTTACAGCATAAACTTTGAGCGCAAGGAAGGTGTCAGAATTTACGAATTAGAATGACGGATCTGAAATCAAAAGCCCCTGAACAAAACTTGCTTTTTCATTTCACTTCCATATCTTTTATTTGAGACAAATGCTGTTCGTGTGTATTTTAAATGTATGGTTAAAACGACCAATCAAAATCGTGTGAATTTCGGCAAAAATTCCATATAACACAATATTAAATTGTGCATACATTTTTTCAAAGTTGTTCTGCTCGTATATCGGGAATACTTTGAAAGAAATTGTATATGTGATCAGGTAAAGGCTATGTGGAAATTTCAGTTCAGGGTAAAAATTGGCTCTTAGTTGTTCTTAAGCCTCGATTTTTTTTCTTTTTAGGTTAGTTCCCGCTGACGTCGTCCAGCATTCAGTCTATTGTTCTGAGGTAGAAGTCCATTCCAGTGGAACCATTCCAATCGCCCAATATTTTCAGCATCGCCTTGGCAACGTCAGACATCAGTCTTTCTTCTGGTAGTGGTTAGTGCAGTTCTTTGTGGGCAGGGTAGGGTGGGTAAATAGGAGCTCTGGATGACCCTTAAATTCGGCAAACGTTCAGCCAACATTCGGCTCACATTCGCTCATATTCGATTGATCCGGCGTAACTTATTTTAGGCAACTTAGTTAGCTTTGGGTGGTTTGGGTTCGGGCCTCCCCTTTTCCTTCCTTGGGTTTCATGATTCGGCCTTCGTATAATGATTGGCTCATTCAGTAGTTCTGCAAAAAAAATAATGTTCGGCTTTTCTTCGGTACAGTTCGGCAGTTGTTTCGGCAACAGTTCGGCGTCCGCGCAATCTCCCGCTTAGTGTCTTCTAATTGTGAAAAAGAGTTTTCTCTTTTCTTAGTTTCTGTCAATGGCAGTGCTATCACTGTTATTGTCAGGCACTTTTCCTTTTAATGACAGCATTGTCGTTGTTATTAATAGGGTCTTTTTTCGGCTCAAGGTTCATCCAGATGTTTACAATAATTTTAATTCATTACAAAAATTAGCAAACTAGAGACCGACCGCTAAGTGGGTATCTGGGACAAAACCATACACCTAGATAACTGGCTTACTTAAAGTTTAGCGTAGGTAGCCTCCATCTGCCGGATACTTGATCACCAAGGTGGCACCACTGCTGCACGAAGATCCTCATCTATCAAGAAGGTGTACAGACAGCTAAAGCAAAGCCTGGAAGTTAGTTAAAATTTCCTGGGAGGCTTATCTCGCTCACAGGCGACGTTAACAACCAGATTTGCACATGTCTCTTTGCTAACGTTGCCTCGTGAGACGAGTCTCTTCAAGGAATCCGCTTGCATTGCACTTAGCAGGCGCAGGAAGCTTAGACCGTCTACAAATCGTAGGCGTTGGTAGACTTCACAACCGGTGGAACAACTGGAGCACGTATTGGAAGGCTGGATCGAGTCAAGCTCACTCGAAAACAATTGAGGAGACCTCTTAAGCACTAAAGCTTGGATAAAGAAGAGCCAATTTATCGCGGACTAGCAAGACAGTTTTGAGTAAATTAGTTAGGTAGACGCATTGCCGGCAAAACAACAGGAATCTGAACAACTGGAACAGCAAGACCACATCATCGCATCTGAATTGGTCCGAAACAAGATGGTGTAGGTAGCATAGACGATAATCATATAACTCAGTATGTACCACACTGGTGAATATTGGTTCGAGTTCGGACGCTAGAATTAATTGGTTGATCGATCGATAAACAAACCCATTGGATTCTTTTAAGCCAATCTGGAATGATTTCACTAAATGACTACATGTTCACATTTTCCTTACTCGCTGACGTGGTACATGCTCAATTAACAATTATTCACTCTGAGGTCGGTGTCTGAATAATTGTTAACATATATTTATGATGTTCTTTAGGTAATATTAAATCGTATTTATGAAATAATAGCATGAAGGTTGTTGTGGTTGTCCTCTTTGCCAAGCGCGCGAATGAATGCTGTAGGGCATTGGAATATAGCGCACCCTACTGGCCACAATGTTTGTTTCCATTCTGAGTCGACGGCTTTCAATTGCCCATTGCATAAACTGATAATTACCAAATTTGTTCTCGTACTTAACAGCAATGCGGAACAAGCAGTGTGGATTGTATTGTGGAGTGAGGTTGTATTCCAATGTCAGACAGCCTTGCCTCGCTTCGGCTCCGGCTCGGAGAACTTTTCGATTCGGATCCTTTCGGTCGATGATCGGTTGTCCGTGGCTTTCGGTCTCAACCGAGAATCTACGACAAGGGCCTGGCATCGCGGCGTTTTACTCGATAGCAGGCCAATACAAACCCCATATGTGTGTCCCAGCAACCCTGGGTGTTCCATAGTTTTCGACAGTGGAACATTCTAGGTTTACCTGGGCACGTTTAAAAAACATTAGGAGCGCACCCCCTCATGGATTACTGTAGGTCCTGTGGAATCATGTAAGCTGACGTACCTAGAAGTATTGTAATTTGTAATAGTACAGACTGACTTTTGTGGTGACTTTTTTGAAGTAATATTTATAAACTGTTTGGTTTACAGTATTCTATAATTAAGTTGTGGTAGTATCAAGTTAGAAGGCTAATATTTTAATCTTATTCTCGTTCGAGCTCATTTTCGGGAGCAAAAGCCACTAGCCCGTATAAGACTTTGAAATAAAGATACTCTTTTCGCAAACAGTGTGTTCTGTATCTTGTTTGTTTCTTTTATCAATAGCTAACTCTTAAGACAAAGATATTTTAAGGCCCTTTCTCGGCTAACTTGTTCGTAAATTGCCGTACGTTTAGTTCGCAAAGGTTGGCAAACTTTCGCTTGACCACTTTCGGGGACGTGTTCGTATAAATCTTACCTTGCCAATCAGCATTGCACCTTCAGAGCTCATTTTCTGGAGCAAACTCTACTGTTGTAACACGGACTTTAAAGAATAAAATCGCTTTTGATCAAGGAGTGTGTTCTGTCCTTATTTTGTGTGTTTTTTCGTTTCGGTCTGAGTAAATCAGTATTGCGCTGTCAGAGCTCATTTTCGGGAGCAAACTCCATTGTGGTAGCACAGACTTTAAACAATGAAATCACTTTTGAACAAGGAGTGTGTTCTGTGCTTATTTTATGTGTTTTTTCTTTTCGGTCTGAGTAAATCAGTGTTGTACTGTCAGAGCTCATTTTCGGGAGCAAACTCCATTCTTGTAACGCAGACGTTAAAGAATAAAATCACTTTTGAACAGTGTGTTTTGTCCTTAATTTTTGTGTTTCCGTTTTGATCTGAATAAATAACTACATTGTAATTTGCTAACTCTAACACATTTCTACAGGCTCACAGCCTCAAAATTATATTTTCCCATGTACATCCTCTTCGAAAACTTTCCTATGAGTTATGCCCGTTCTGCAAAATTGGGAACGTCTTCATTTAAATTATATCTGTGGCAATGGACTCTGTCAGAGCTCATTTTCGGGAGCAGTAGGGACTGATACAGTTACACAACACAGACTGTGCGATTAAAATTCATATTTGAACAAACGATGTGTTATGTCTTTATTTGTGTTTCTATGAACTACGCGGAGCCTATGTATCTTTTTTTCTGGACCAGTTTGACGCTCACTACAACAGCGAACAGTTTTTCTGTGTTTTTGTTTCAGATTTGTTTCCTTTATCTCAACAAATAGCTAATTCCGTTTTTTGGATATTTTTTTCGTAAATTACTATACAGTTCTGTGGAAGGTTGGCAGACTACTGCTTGTCCAGCTTTCGGGGACCTTTTCGTTAAAATTTTACCCGTGACCAATTCGCACCGTACTGTCGGAGCTCCCGCTTTAATTTTCGGGAGCAAAATCTATTGTTGTACCACAGACTTTAAAGAATAAAATCACTTTTGAACAAATAGTGTGTTCTGTCCTTATTTTGTGCTTCTTTTTGGTCCGAATAAGTAACTACATTGTAATTTAACTCCAAAAAATGCACATTTTTACAGAGCTGCAGACTCGCCGCCTCGCATATTTATTTTTTCCCGTCTAAGCTACGTTGCTTGTTCTTCTAAAACCTTTTCTACGAGTTATGCCTTGGTTGCAAACTTTCGCCCGTCCATTTTCGGGAGGTCTTCATTTAATCATATCCACGGCTATAGAACTGTGTCAGAGCTCATTTTCAGGAGCAGCAGAGACTGACAATTGAATGCATAACACAAACCACGGAAATAAAATTCACTTTCGAACAAATGGTGTGTTGTGTCTTTGTTTGTTTGTGTTTCTTGAGTCTCGATAAAGAACTAGGCCGAGTGTATGTTGATTTCCTCTGGATTTGACGCTTTCAACGACACAGAGTTGTTTATGGCCCTGTCTCTTGTAAGATGTTCTTCGGAAAATGTACGTTCCATATAATTTTGAGAGGGCCAAAGAATTATGTTAAGTTTGCAAAACTTTAGCTTCAGTGCAATCACTTGTCCATTTTCGGGGACGTCTTAGTTCAAATTTTATCTGCAGTTGTTGAACTCTGTTGGACTGAGCTCATTTTCGGGAGCGGAATCGACTTGTATAACGCAAGTGTAGACTTTGAGAGCAAAAATCATCTTTGTGAAAATGGTGTGCTCTGTTCTTATTTAGTGTGTTTGTTTCAAGTTCTGAATGAAGGACTGCAACGCATACAGCTAACTGGCCGTAACTGATTGTACAGCATTTCTCTGAATATTTCAGTATATATGTAATTAGTGACGCACTCAATTTGAGAATAAAGTTTGAGAATATTATACAAAAAGCTTGCTTTGTCATATTTTGTGTCATTTTGGTAAGAATACAATAAAAGAAACTAAATACAATTCTACAGCCTTTTATTTTCAGAGATTTCTACACAACCAGAGCGCAATTTCATTTTTACTATCGGTATTGTGAGGTAACTAAGTACTGCAAAATATTCTTTAATATTTCAGTTTGAGGACTTAACCGAGCGTCCATTTTCGAGGACGCAGCAAGCACATTCAGTTGTATCCGAAGAGAAATTTCGAATTATCAGAACGTGACGAGAACTTTTTTCAAGTTTGCAAGAAAGTCAGAAAATGAATTGTCACTTTCGGGGTTGACTTGAACGAGTTAGCTTGTCCTGTTATTCTGAATGCGCCACTTTCGGCGGCGTAAAAGAGATGAGACGAAGGAGCAAGCGAGTTTTGGTTGCTGACGAACGTAAACGGACAAGGGATGAAGTTGACACTCATCACCAGAAGCATTTCTCCAGATTTGAATTAAAAGAGCTCGTGCTGTTAAAATCGGATGTAAGTTACTACATGTCGTAAATGGTGATCTCATTTTTTTTTTTTTTTTTTTTTTTTTTTTTTAGTTAAAGGTTTATAAATAAAAAGTAACCTTCTGAAAACCATCTTGTACTCCAACCCACTTTTTTTTAA
>Ga0126339_10000471_pt1 | contig 22269 bp, 12 predicted proteins | sample OrbTmetagenome_2_FD_92532 | JGI IMG/M metagenome (GOLD analysis project Ga0126339, IMG submission 92532) | Coral microbial communities from Petempiche,Puerto Morelos, Mexico - Orbicella T R C metagenome | ecosystem: Host-associated > Invertebrates > Cnidaria > Coral | place: Petempiche,Puerto...
CAGTCAATGAATGTCAAATGAAGGTATTGTTTTTCTTTTGATGATTTTGAATGTTAATGCATATGTAAATGTTATTCTTGAACGTTCCTTACGCGCAAATGAAGGTCATATTGGTGTTAATGAAAGTTTATTGACCATAAACAAAGAAATTTGGACACAAATGAATGTTTAATTTCTGTAAATGAACAGCAAAAGGTGTAAATTAAAAATTATTTCTAGCTAAAATAATAGTTTTAAAAAAGATACATCTTCAGTTTACGTTCAAAAGACTTGGAATGGATTATCGCATGAACGTATATCATTGGGTAGTTTGTTCCAAAGTTCTGGAGCCGAGACAGAAAATGCTCTGGATCCATAGGTCTTTAGGTTAAATTTAACAGGGTTAAGGCGAAGTGTGGATGATGAGCAAAGTGTTCTAGACAATGAGTATCGAGTTGTCAGTTCTTGAATGTAGGTAGGAGACTGCAGGTGAGAAATAGAATGTTGAATTTGATTCGTTCAGAAATTGGAAGCCAATGAAGATCGAAGAGGATGGGAGTGATGTGATCGTACCTAAGCAGCGGCTTTCTTTACAGATTGGAGCTTTCTGATGACGTACTTAGGGTCATTATACAGAAGAGAAGTGCAGTGGTCGACGTTGGAGGATACAAATGCGTGAAAGAGGGTCTCGGGGGTTTTCGAAGATAGAAATTTTCTTGCACGAGAAATGTCAAAGACAGTGAGTCAGTGGCGAATTTCGAGAGGTTACTACAATGTATATTTGGGTCTCTCAAAAACTTTTCAAGCGTACTCATGGTTGCCACAGGCATTAATTTCCAAAATTCCCTGACTTTTCCCTGATAAAACCAAGATTTCCCTGAGCAAATAAATACATGTTAGATCTAGTACCGGTTTCTAGCCTCAATTTACAGACGTCCTTTCTACTCGTTCATTACGACTAATACGTTTTTTCAACAAATTTTCCTTCATTAGGGAAAAATATTGTTGAGATCACAGTGACCCCAGATGTTCCCTCCAGCCTTCAATTATTTCAATTTTCCCTGACTTTTCTTCGAAATATCAATTTTCCCTGACTCAAAATAAAATTCCCTTACTTTTCCCTGACCTTGAAGAATTTCTTCCCCGAGCATTTCCTGACCTGTGGTACTATTCAATTTGTCATTTCAACAAGTTAGCCATATCAGGCTTTTGACCCTAACACTCTCTTATCTGGAACAATGAATGACAGACAAACCTGTGACAAACAGGATTACGACACATTTCGTTGTATGGCACGAACACATAATCAACGCATTCAACAAATTGATTGAAGAGCCTCTCAGTCCAAGAGGCCTGATCATCAGTATCCACTGTGAGCCCTTCGATACCAAGAGACTCCAATACTCCTGGGATGTGCAGTCCCGCTTTCAGCTTGTTGAATGAGCAGGGCATGGGATTGGCAGCCACCTGACTGGCCACCACATTTCGGACTTTGCCTTCAAGCACTCCAGACAGCAAAGCTGCAAATAACACCAAAGAACCAGCACAATGGGCCACGATCTGAACATCCTCCTACAGGAAGGCAAACAACACAATTTATTAAAAACTGGATCATTGGATAATGCAATTTGAGAGTTTTCATTGGCTTAGCCATCATGAGTTATGACCCATCACAGTGGTACTATGACGAAAATCGCATCTTTCCTTTAAGGTCTTTTTAAAACATTACCAAGTCGTCTGTATGAGAAGAAATATGCTGTTTACTAGTTTCAAATATCTCTTTTCGTTCCAGAGATATTCAAGTTTTCAAAATATGCGAATTAGCCAAGTGATGACATCATCTTCTCAACCAAGTTTTGATCAAATATGATGAAGAAAGAGATCTCAGCCAATTTAATATCAGAAATGTTTGATTCTTTGCAGTAGGATTCTACTAAACGTGCTCCACAATACAAGCTTAAGTCTTGTTACCATGGCAACATGCTGGGTTTCTGACCTCCCCAATATTTAAGGCTTTTCTGGCCACCTTTGGCGTTCCATTTTGATATGTGCTAATGGTGCCTCATATGCATGACCCAGCAAGCATATAGGCATGATAGCTTGAGTTTGTGGCCTTGTTAAATGTTTTTCGAGCTGAAAATCACTAACATATTGAAATTATGTGGGTAGGGACTGGAAAAGAGTGAGGCGCCATGGGACCATATTTTTTTATAGCCGAAGGTGTGTTTCCTGTAGAACTATTAGCCTACCAAGTTTTAAAGGTCTGTGCTGCAAATTAGCCAAGATAGCTCAATTTATATACTTGTTAACAACTGCATTGCTAAAATAGAGGTTGCGTGCCTGAGACATCCAGGAGCTTCCACTATTGGCAGCCAGCTGCTAGATGAAGACTGCTCCCATGGCTGGCAAATCCTGGCAACCCAGCCATGAGCCCCCACGCAGTAAGAGGAACAGGCACCCATCACACTGATGAAACAGTGGAAAGAGGGAGGGAAAGGGGGTGGGAGGGGAACTGCCTAGGCGATGAGCTGCCACACTACACAAAACGCCAGAAACGCCTCCTGTACGTACGCCACGCTACAATCCACGAGCAATTGGAATTCTGACACATGCGCATATGTGTTGACACCGCTGACTACCAGGGGAACGCAAGCGCTCTTTGTTGTTAACTTTGTTAAATTGCATTTATCTGCATTTGACAACTACATTGCTAAAATAGAGGTTGGGTGCCTGAGACGTCCAGAAGCTTCCACTATTGGCAGCCAGCCCCTAAATGAAGACTACTCCCATGGCTGGCAAATCCTGGACACCCAGCCATGAGCCCCCACGCCATGCAAAGGACCTCCGAGCAAAGCAACGGCCAGCTCAGAGAGAATGGGGCTGTCTCATGGGGGAGGCAAAGCCAGGGCCCCACGAAACAACGCCCAAGTCCGGAGGCACCCAGCTACTGAACTCAATTTGTTAAGGTAAGTATCATACCTGTTAGGATATTCTACCAGCTACTGAAAGGATGGTGTTAATGGGTGTGTGCACGTACATAAGGTAAGTTTCACTCGACCAGGTGGTCAGATGAGGTGGTCAGGAACGCCCCTCTGGGCGGCCATAGTTGCAGCGCCGATTCTAAAGCTGTGACCTAAGAACTTGCCGGGAATGCCAGCTGCCTGTAAGGTGAATTGCAGAAACGAAGATAGAAAGGCCCTCAAAAGAGGACGGCCACCCTTGAAAATGAAGGGTGGAAGTAGCTTGTCAACGTCAAACCGGGACAGAGAGGTGCAGAGCCATGGCCAAGGAAAATGAAACAGCCACGCCAAAAAGGATCAGTCTTAGCACATTTAATGAACACTCTAAAGCTTTGCAGATTCAATGAGGAATCGACTTGAAAATCAAGTCTACAGAGGGGTCAAAAGAACTGTTCGTTGTGAATTCCCCAGCTCGAAGGAACCCGAAGAAGCCAAGGCAACAGGCCGCCCACAGCATGACATTGCCCGGGTTAGATAAATCCAAGGACTGGTGTAAAACACCCATAAGGTCTGCAGTCACAGGCTGGCGCTCAGGGAGATTTGAACCCTGGTGTCATTAATCCCTCTTAAAAGATGCAGAAGTTGAAGAGAATTGGAGAGTGGGTCTGGATAGCCGTAGTCAATGTGTAAGGAGCGAACTGCTGATAGATAAACTTTAATGGAAGAATGATGAAGGTGATCTGCTAAGTGGGCACAGAAACGCATTAAAGTTTGTTAGTTGGCAAGTAGGAGAGAGTGACCAAGATCAGAGGAAATATCCTGACTGCAGAATTCTAGGAAATGGCATTGAGCTGAGCTATAAACTTGACGAGTTGAAGGGGCAAGGCCATTGGCCAAGTTGAATTGTCACTTTCCAGTCAGTTCCCGAGAAGCTGGGTCAGCAGCGACAGGGGTATTGGTGTAGCCATGTGAGCTGCATGTGGTGCTAGATGATGGTAACGCTGGAAGTCAAAACGAGATAAGGCATCAGGAATATAATTGCCCCGCCCAGGCGTATAAGATGCGTATAAGGTCTCAGTGCAACTCTTTGTTAAGCCTGATGAGATGGTCGTCTCGCCGGAAGGCCGACAGTAAATAAATCATACGCCGTATAAAAGTACGCCCCTGAAGAATGACTTTGCACGCGTGGTGGAGGGTGCCACTGAGAGGTTCCAACTCCTTTCTCGTACAATGCAATTTGGCAAGCCAAGATTCTAGTAGGGCAGCAATGCGCTCAAAGTTGTCACGTGGAAGATGAGCCTGGAGGGTGAGGGAATCCAACTCAATACTGAGCACAGTTAGGCGGGTAGAGGGTCCCTCCAGTTTATCCGGGTGAAGAGGAATACGCTAGTCCCTAAAGAGCCGGAGGCGTGTATCAAGGTTGTTCGGCAGACAGGAGAGTTGGGAGGAACCAATGTATAGAAGTCGTCAAGATAGTGCAAGAGGAAATTCAAGCTATAATTGTGTCTGAGGATCCACTCTAGCAAATCTGCAACAGACGCAAAAATGAAGGGTGCTGAACATAGCCCAAACGGAAGAGCCATACCGATGAAGTAATTACCCTGCCATTTCATGCCAAGCAAATAGCGGTCCTCTGGATGGACTGAAATGGTCCGGTAAGCACTTTCCACATCAAATTTGGACAGAAGTGTATCTCGGCCGAGTGACATGATCCCACTAATAACGTCATCTACCTTCATGTACTGTATGGAAAAAGGTTCTTTTAAAATACCACTTTCCAGGTTGGTGTTTCTTAGGGATCACTCCAAAACGACTAACGTGGAGGTTTGGAATTGGGGAGACAAGGAAGGCCTGCTACACGACCTTTCTTGAGCTCTGAAAGTAGGTCCTGATCGATCACTGATGGCTAAAGGGATGCAGATGACATATTATGGACTGCGGACTTTAAAGACACCACTGAGGGGTCAAAACCAAGATGAAAACCACTCGTAAGACCTGTAATCACATAATCCACTTTGACTTGATCAGGGTGAAAAAAAAGCTCACACCAAAGTTTTTGAGCATCAATGGCGGTAACCCTGGAAGAAAGGACCAAATCTTGCTGAAAGGTACTGGCAACCAAGCACGTACTGGAAAGGGGAACTCCCTGAGGCCGGCTGCTTGTTGGCGTAACTTGGGTGGAAGACACAATAACATTATCAGGAACGGGAAACAAACTATGTAAAGGTAAAAATTAACGACATAACTGTACACTATTTACATTGTTCACTGAGGAGGTGGGTGTCCAGGTCACAGTCTCAATGCTGCTGGCATTTGCTTCGTGGAGGGTAGAGGACCGTGAGGGCTGAGCATGCGACATTGAGCCCTGAAAGGGGCAGTTGACACTGGGATGCTCTCCTTCACACTTCTCACAGCAGTGACAGTAGCCACATTGATCAAAGGGTCAGGCACAGGTGCCATTATTCCAGGATCTGCAGAAAAAAAAAATGAAGAGGGAACCGATCTAGAGGGTGAGGATGAAGTGGTAGGTAGCTGGTACTGTTGTTGTTGAGGTAAGCGGGGATGAAAGTTGTACAGATCACTGTTCATACGGGACCAGTCGGCCAGACCTGACGCGGCTGCGTCTTTCCAAAAGGCTATGTCAGTGGAGCCATGCCTTGCCAGGGAACTGACGAGCAGTCTGCAAAATCAAGAGCTCGTACTGGGTCATGTCTTGCCATCTAGATGGGTGAGTGCAACAAAAGATCCACACATACATAGTAAAGGCTTCCACCCAAGTTACGATATCTGTAATCTCTCGCACCCTCTTCCTGAAAGACACATGCAGTTTCCCATCCAGGTACGTTTGGGACTCGGAATCCTGGGCCTTGACATTTTTGGGTAGCGGGTCCGCTAGATCCATGCATTGCCTGGCCTCTATTTTTGTAACCAGCTTCTCTGGAATGGGTGAATATCCTGGGCTGATGACAAAAGGCTTGTGCAGCAAAGAAGTGACTAAGTGAGCCAAGGTGGGTGTCGAAAATGCCGGAGAGAAGAACTGGCTGGTGGCGGGAAGCGATCCGCTCGAGGCACTGTGGGAACCAAACAACGATGGATGTGAAAGGGACTAATTACCTAATGTACAGTAGGTGGAAATAAACAAAGCTACAACGATGTTATATGCGGAGAGCCCGGCAGCAAATCCTGATGAAGAATTAATGGGAAAGGAAGACGAACATGTGCTCAGCGGCACGCCTCCCAATGCAGTGACATTCAACACCGTGAGCTGACTTGTTTGGTTTTGCACGGCCGCTAGAATTTGAGGCAGCGAGTCAACGAAGCTTGAGAAAGATCCTGAGCAGTCACTACGAAGGATGGAGACGTGATTACTGGAACTGAAGAAACCATGGAACTTGCCATCAAAGAAGAACCCACGGAGGAAATTGGCGAAGAATCCAACATGACGGCGGCGCTGTTGTTAGTTGACCACCCCGAACGCTGATTCATTAAGACAAGAAGAAAAAACAAGCTAAAGAAGCGGTGCAAACGCACGAAGAACCTGTGACGTTGATTTTCCAAGGGAACTGCTTGGGCAATGAGCTGCCACACTACACGAAATGCCAGAAAATGCTTCCTGTACATATACCACGCTACGATCCATGAGCACGTGGAATTCTAACACATGCGCATATGTGTCAAAACTGCTGACTACCAGGAGAACGCAAGCCCTCTTTGTTGTTAACTCCATTAAATTGCATTTATGGTCATTCCACTGAAATAGAACCTACACTGAGATTTTTGTCAAAATTTCCCTATTGATTGTTTATATTATAGGAACTTAAATTTTGAAATAAAAATGAGGGGTCCCCATGTTCGTTTACGAACAACAGCACCTTGTTTATACCCAATAAATCCTTGTAATAGTACCACGATTATAGTCACGATTGCTTGCTAAATTCACGTTTTCGACGACTCTTTCTTGTTCTACACTGAGAATTGGTCCATATGTATTTTACATAGAGAAATTTATTACTCAATTCAAAACAACAGAAAAAAAATGATAGGTCACCGTACTCGTTTTCGAGGAAATGACCATTTATCTTTATGGCGATGTCCAGCCATGAAGAAAAAGCTGCCATTTTTCAATGCACGCGCTAATCACACGTGAAATTATGTGCAGTAGGGATGTGCAGTGCAATACTGGGGAATGACCTTAACTGGATATGAGATGGTAGATTATAGCCAGCGAGGCACGTAGCAACGAGTTTGCTAGAATTATCTCACAGCCAACAAGCGCGAGTGGAATAATTGTTAAATAATCCACTTCGTTGTGATGAGAGTGAACATGGTAAATGAGTGAAAGATGTGATTCATTCAACACTGTCACACGCAAACTTGGAGAAAAAGAAAATTTTCTGAGTTCCCAGAACTGGGAGAACTGTTGGGAGAACTTGAAATTCTTTTCTTCCGAGTTTGCGTGTGACAGAGTAGCCTCCTACACAGATGAGCCCTAAGAGCGTCTGCGTAGGAGGCCAGTGACAGTGTTGAATAAATAAACCTTGCTGACTCTAAATGTGAAGTGAAACTTCATCTTTAGTAAGATATTTGTGTCAGCATTTTTAGAAACAAAAATGTGGCCAGGCCTCCACGAGTCTGGGTCAGGGGGAAACTCCCATATTAAGAGGAAGTTTGTGCTCACCTTTTAGGGGTTAAAAAAGTGGTTCTGGTACATTTTAAGTTGTTCAGCCTCAAAAGGTCCACAGCGGGAATTTTTGCAATACCTTTGAGGGTATTGAGCCGGAAAAATGTCAGGAGATGACGTGTTGTTTTAGAATTGGTACCTCTTAGGGGTGACAAACATTTCAAGCCACGCCCACAAAACAGGATCTTGGCACCTCTTAGGAGTTCTTTTCAAATTTTCCAATGAGCATCTGGGCTGCCCTTTTTTTGGTATGGGAGAACATACCTGTTTAGTGATCTCAATCACTTTGTTGATAGCGGCTGGATAGTCATAGGCTGCACAATCGTCCAGTGTGTAGTCCCCTTGTATCATCGAAGGTAGGTTACATGATACACGCCAATCGACCAGCCAAACATCATACCTTGTGGGAGGAATCAGGTGAGGGATCAATGCATTATACAAGTGACTGTTGATTGATGGTAAAGTCTGCATACGAGTCAAGCGGCCCATCAGGCCGAAGCTTATCCCGGTTTCTGTAGCATGAAGCAACTAGGAGTAATTTTTACTCCCCCTGGATGGGATACTAGTCCATCGCATGGTTACCCCTAGTATTAAGGTTGCCAGTACCCATTTATACACCTGGGTGGAGAAAGGCACTGTGAGAGTAAAGTGTCTTGCCCAAGAACACAACGCAATAACCCCAGCCAGGACTCGAACCCGGACCACTCGATCCGGAAACAAGCGCACTAACCATGAGGCCACTGCGCATTCCATTGTTGACTGATGGGCTTGTCATGAACTCTGATATCTTCTATGGCCACAATGACATTCACCACCACCAATGCTGCAGTAACAGCATTTTTGATCAGAATGGTTTCCCATTCGACTCTGCTATATAGACTTTGTTGGAGTCCAACTAGGCATAGTCTTTTATCAAATGACTCAAGATATTATTAGTATTATGATTATTATCATTGTCATTGTCACTGTCACTGTCATTTTTATAATCTAGTTACTTATGTTTCGAAATGCTGTAGCCTGCTCAAGACCTTGGAAAATGTGGTGCTGCGAAAACTGGCATGCCAACGAAAATTATTAGGAGAGATCTAGTGATTTCCTCCGTCTCTTCTCCTCTTTCTTTCTTCATGCATCTGTTTTGCTACTGCCCACCATTCGAAAACCTTGAACAACTTTTTTTTATATGTCCCGAGACTTGGCTGAACGCGTCTTCCTGTGTCAAGATGGAGAAGAAATGGAGCCTAAGTTGAAGTAACACACGTTGGGAAGTAGGGAAAACAGCTCTCCTTTCCATGCCTGTCTTTGGCTACCTTGCGCTCGCATTCACATTCCATTTCTCTCCAGTGCCTCGTACACAGGTCACTCACTGTCAGCTAAGTACATGTGTTTACCTGTGCTGCACCAGGTATTCCACCAGATTTGTGTCAATGGTGTCCAGGCTGAACATTCCACTGCTGACTCCAACCCCATGAAACAATACAACTGGCCCCTTTGTTCCGCCATTGTAGCGTGTCAAGGCTATTTGAAACTGAAACACAACAGTGAGAGAGTTTATTTGAATCCTTAGTTTTTAACTTAAGGAAGCTAACACTAGTTTCCAGCACTCTCCGGCACTTTCACTTACATTGATGGATCATACTACCACACCTGAATGTAATACGTTGTTACTTTTATAAGGGTATCAAACAAACATCCAATCATTGGTCAATGAGTTCTGATGAAGTGTTTCACAATATATACATTTAGCCAAGCCTAAAAGCAGAGCTCCTGAGCCAGGATAAGTGAGAATTTTGATCTGAACTTTGTAACTTTGCAGTGAGGTTTTCTGTATATTGTTTGCCCTTCTGTTTTGAGTTTGAATACTCTAAGGAACTACACAAAACAAAAGCAGTGAAAAACATTTGTAAACAAGAAAAATTTATACTTTGGTTAACTTTTAATCCTGGGTTAGCGTTAACCGGGTCCCCAAAAACCCAGCCCTGTTTACAAGTTAATCTGACATGAGCCTGCAATCCAATCGAAAACCAGATCTTGGTCAGCGGTTAAATTCAAAGAACACATGACCTCAAGGAGCTCTAAACTCGAACCCGCAATATGGCTGCGTGACACTGGTCAATGAATACCTTGTTTTGACAAGTGTCAATTGATCATAACATGGATGTCCAATATCAAAGAAGGACATATTAAACCAGGGCTGAATGTCTCCTTCCACCTATTAGCTGGAGTATGGCCACCATCTTAGTCAACTCTGCTGTTGCCGCCGTTGTGCGTACACGTCCACAAGCAATACCGCTAGTCATGATAACCATGAGATAATCAATACATGGGTTTGCTTTTCTTTCCTATATGAGTATGGGGCTCCACTTGGCAGCCCTTTGGGCCGCCGACGCTCTGCTACACTAGGTTATGATAGCAACACAGTCGAACCTCCGGGTGAGACCACCTCTGGAAAGCTACCATTTCTCCTCAGCAACCCGTTTTTCAAAATACCAAAAGTTTCCCAGTCAAATCACTATATTTGGAACCTCTTGTAAGTGACCACCTCTCGTTGGTGACCGCGACCACTTTTAGAGCTAAAAGTTTGAACTTTTTTGTTTTTAACCTCCCATAAGCGACCACTTTACAAACAATAGAGCAGAAATTGGATAATAAGGTGTTGTAACATTATCGTATTTCTGGGTAGTACAAGGAACCAGATTTTTTTTCAAATTTGTCCTTTCACATGAATAAAACATTGCATCGGCATTTCCACATGGTGTTACAAGTCTCAGCAGTTACCATATTCTAATGGTCCTAACTCTCGTAAGCGACCACCTCCCGTAAGCCCTTACGGGAGGTTCGACTGTAACTCAAAAACGAACTTTATGACATCATTTTTTCATTATCCAGCAACAATCAGCATGTATATGTTAATACATGTATACAACTATTTGCAAAGCTTAAAAAAAGTAGGAAGAAATTCAGAGCCAAGGTGGATGTGACTCCCTGGCTCTACATAAAATTTTCCCACGGCAAGGGCTACCTATGATGTCAGGAAAATTGTCATAGCTTGTTCACCCACGATTGGGCATTTGTTAAATACCATTGTTATATAGCTGGCATTTCTCCCGCAAAGCGCGCCCATTCATTAGCTAGTTCATGGTCACATGACATCTAACAATGAAACTGTTTCCCACCAAATGCCATGAGCGGGCAACATTGCGAAAACTATGACGTCAAAAGGGAAACAGCTCACTGTTAACCGCAAAATGTTGACCGCTGTTGCACGTAATTTTCCACTGGTTTGACCCATTTGTTTTGCTTTATAACAAATCACTTAATGACTGGTTCCTTGGGGAGCAGTTAATTTTGTTTCCATCGAATCTCAATGTTTCCCTTGACTTCGTCTCAGTACCGGTAAACATCGAAATGCTCGGGAAACAGAATTCACTATTCCCCTCGGGACCAGTCATTAAGTGTTAAATATTGAGGTATCAAGTAATAAAGACTGGTAGGACCTTAATCCATCAAAGTATACATGCTTTAAGTGCTGGAAACTGGTGTCAGCCGCCTTCATACATTTTTAAATAGTTTGCAGTGCTGACATCACAAGGACCTTATAAAATAATAACATAAATAGGCATGTTCTTATTTATTTATTTATTGTTCTTATTTCTTATTTAATCTGCAATTTGATAGAATTTTTTTTTGATTGTGCTCATATGTTCAAGGTTTTCAACATGGTACAGAAGGTGGTAGCATGCAATCCATTTATGGAAGAATATTACATGTCAAAATTCGCCTGTGTGCAAACTCTAGCTGCAATGCTACAGAATGCAACACTGTTACAATAGCTGACTTAGGAAAAGAGAGTCAGGCTAGGATTGATTGGCAAAGTAAGCAACAGTAAGATTGCTTGTTTGGCGGGACTCAAACAATGAAAACATGCCTAAAGCTGCTGTGCGCATTTGTGAAAGATTAATTTGGAGAAACTTCTCTGATCATACATGTACATTAATATTTTTACAGAGTAGCAAAAAACAAAATCTTCTGTTCTGTTTGTTTATGTTTAAGACTCCAAACAGCTGCACTCACATAATTAAATGCTAACGCTGCATTCTCAATTCCAATGTCTTCAAAAGGGAGCAGTGACACACGGCTTGGCTAGGGCGGATACAGGATTTCAGATATGGAGGTTTGAAATACAGACTGTAAGGGGTTCCAGGTACATCCTCCCCCAGAAAATTTCTAAAATTTAGGTCCTTGGAAGTGGGATTTCTGTCATTCTAACGCCAAGTCAGTGTGTTATAATGTCTCATTTTTTTTTAAATTTAGAGGGTTCAACCAAACCCCCCTCCCCCCTCCCCCCCTCTAGATCTACCTCAACTCAGTGATTCCATGTTGCTCACCTTGTCCTCAGTGGGGCATTTGTGGACTTCAGGGATACAGCCATGAAGATTCAGGGGCCTTTTCTTCCTGGGTGGGGCATCAGGGTTGAAATAGATGTCAAAAGATGAAGTTGGGCCATAAACATTCCAGATAGTTCTGGCAAAGAATGCGCTAAAACGTTCCATCCACTTCAACTTCTCAAGTTTGCTGTTTGTGTTTGTGATTTCCATCGTCGCAAGCTGCTTAGCAAAGTTTGGTGCGGTTATGTAGAGTGTGGCTTTACCCAAGGGCTTCGTCTTCTTGTGTTGAAAGATTGTAACAAACAAAGTTGTAGTATCCTTCAACCCTACTTCCCCAAAGTGGTCCTTGTGGACGTACTTGACACCATCAAAGAAAAACTTTCTGCCAAAGTCCCCCGTCAAAGTCATCTTGTAGATCATTTCTTTGGTGTCCACACGGTCTTTACTGGTACTGAACAGCTGGAAGTGACCTGAATGAATAAAGAGGATGGTTCAACCCCAGGGGGACTCCCATATAAAAGGAAGGCGGTGCTCGTTGTACCTCTAAGGGATTAAAATAGTGGGTTTGGTACAGCATCAAAAGGTCCACAGCAGGAGCTTTCGCGTACCTTTTAGGGTGTTGAGCTGAAAAAAGTCAGTGTCAGTTAATGTTTTAGAATTGTTACCTCTTAGGGGTGAAAAAAAAATATTGAAGCCGCACCCACAAAACTGTATCTTGGTACCTTTTAGGAGTTCTTCACAAAATTTCAGACGAGCACCCCCATCCATTTTATATGGGAATCGCCCCCAGGGGTTCAAGATTGCTTCAAACGAAAACAAGGAGACATCTGATAACAAAAATAGGCTTGCCGTACACACGTAGTGCAAGATAAAAAGAAGAGATTCTCCAACAAAAAGTTCCCTTTTTGGTGTTGACACTCTACTTCACTCTACTTTATGTTCTCAAGCAATTGACTGATCTTTGCATGTTATAAATTTAAGATAATAAAGAGAGATTCGATTCAATTAATGACTCAGGTATTGATTTGCAAGGCACTGCCTTCTTGTTGTCCTCAGAACTCTCTACTTTATACTAACAGCACTTGTGTTATCCATGCATGTTGTAAATTTACGATAACGAGAAGAAATTTTTATTCAGTTCAATTGACGTTCAGGCATTTGGAAACGTGGAAAAGGAACTTCATATAGGCTCTTATGACTAAACGTTTTCCAGGAGACCATGCCCATGCACTCTCACGTAGCCAAATGGCTAATTGGAGGTTGTTCTTAAGATTCCTTATGAATAACACAAAACACTGTGAATGAATATTTAGTCTGATAAGTCAACTTAACACGGCGAGGAGAACACTACACAAGTTACGCACGATGGCCAGTGCCTTACGCATGTATACAGTTATGTTACCATTGGAGTGGTAGCAATGCACTGACTAAGCCATTTCATCCTTGTTCGGGAATCATAATCATTGTATAGCCGTCCAGCCAGTTCCGCGCCGAACAAATGCTTGCTACTCCCTCCTTATAAAATCAGTTATGCTTAAACTTACCTTCAGAAACTGACAGTGGAGCAGAGGACAATGCCAGGCATGTCACTGTTCCTGAAATCGTTGCTGAGTGCGATGGGTCACAGTTAAGCATGCGCTCAATATCGTTAGAGTCAATGGTGAGAGTGAATTCACATGGTGTTTGCTTCGCACTGCTGTTTGATGGTTCATATGCTCCAACCATCTTCTCTGTGAAGCGAATCCCTGGCTTTTCTTTCACAAAGCTAGTCTTATCTGTGAACAAGAAAAGGTGCCATGTTTGCTCAGCTCACACTACATTCTCTTCGCATTTCAATAAAACACCTTGGAGATACTGATTTTAGGGACAAGTAAACCTGCTAATTTGAGTATTTGTTAATTTAGCAGCTAAATATGAAAAAGAATGCAGGCCGGAAGTTGTTGTTTTTGGATCAGGAAGAGACAGAATATAATTACCACATAAACTATAGGTTGTAGAGCGCAGAATAAACATAATATTACTTAAATATTTTGGATAGTTATTAAAAAAGAGACTCATATAGTACAACTAAAACATTTTGAAGGCGTCTAATATACAGACGTTTTAAATTAATTTTAACCAGTAAATTACCATAGGGCGAGTTACGTGTAAAGTCCTTAAGTATGAATCTAAGTATGTGTTTAAGAAATTGTCCATTTTTTCAGCATTGCGCGCACCACAAAAATGCCATACAGACGAACAGTAATTAAAGTGTGGCAAGATAAAAGCCTTATACAGTCTTAAGAGGATGTCTCTAAAACTAAGATTACGAAATCTAAGCTTTACGTTATACTGGTTGTTTATCTTCTTGCAGATAGTAAATATATAATTATTAATAAAAAATAAAGCTTATTATCTATATTCATTCCAAAAATATCTATATTATTTTGTAATGCAAACGAAAATTTGTGTTAGTTTTTCCCAGGACCATAGCCTGTTGTTTAGTCTCATTAACGATCACACCATTGTTGCCATACCACTGATTTGCAATATTGACTTCACGAGAAATACAATGCTCTGGAGCCACCGGGTCAACGTTAGAATTGTATATCTGATGAGCATCCACGTACGTATTCAGTTTTGCCCGTTTGACATGGTAGAACAAGTCAAAGAAGATGGACTGCCTTTGTGTTCACCATTTAAAACTGGATTGTTGCATAATGCAACTCCAAGTGTTGATTTATTTAGCTTACTTTTAATTAATAGCAGGAAAATCAGCCATCACATAGATTCTCAAGTCTTTCTTGCAAAGTAAAATCAGCAAGATCTAGTGATTCTCTTTTCTTTTTCTCTAACCCGAGTTACAGGTAATGACGCATTCTTTAAGACATACATAGATACATACATTTTATTTTTGTTTTCAAATTAAAATTACAATTATAACATGCCCGCGGATAGCTGAGCTAATCTAGGCGGGTCATGTTTACACGAATTATTGAATATACAACTAGGTACAACTAAACACAACTGGCGGCTACAAGAGAACTAAAGAGACTAAAATTGACAACAATGATTAGGGACAACTAATAAACTAACAGTATTACAAATAATAATTAACAACAGTTATGACTAGAGACTAAGGACACACTAACACTTTGTCTCCCATTAGTCAACGGAGAAAAATGGAAATGTCTAACCTAGCCTAACGGTAAATACACAAGAGAGAACGCGGAGCACTAGCTAAAGCGTGCCGCTCCTTCAGATTGTCTTAAGGGACGTGGAGTGAAGAAAGTCTGGTTCTCGGATTATCATAACTATTTTTTAGTTTAAAAATTTATCCATGCACCTTCAAGGAGCTCAGTCACGGTATTTTGAGTTATTTTGGCCCCGTACAAAATTGCCATTAAATTGAAGGAAACCTGAAAATGGCAACCTTGTTCCCAGGGTCTCTCATCTTCCCATCCCCTGGTTGGGACTGGTCACATGTCTCCCAGAATCTGGGAGATGACAATTAAATTAATGAAGGGAGGGGGCGGCCTAGTAGGAATTTTGTCTATACTGAGCCTACGGGAGTGCAGGATGTGTTGTCACCACAATGAACCAGGAACCATTTGATAATAATTTATTCTGTAAACGCCAAAAAAAACTTATCCATCATCTGATAGCAGAAATCCAAGTTGCTATAGGTTGTGTGGTTCATTAAAGGACATTCCACATTGTAAAATCTCCTCCGGCAAGAAGGCAAATGAAGAATTGCTCGCAGTGGCCGAGGCTGTGCATGGAAGATCTTTGACTCATCTTTACCTCGGAATGAATTAAGACTATGTTTACTAGGTAGGCCTTTTGAACTGCAATTGAATAATTTTAGAGTATTCCGGGACTTGATCACTGAAAGCTGAAGTAAACAGGATTTATCTTCGATTGAAAGGAGGCTAGAAAAAGAAATATACTTTTACTGTGCCGTTAATAAATGAGTGTACTGAATGGGGTTGAGGGGCCCACAGGACTCCAATGGTTCGTGACATTAATTTTGTTCATTTGCTGAACATTCTCTTTTAATTTTCGGTCTCTCGACCCTTCTTTGCTTCAAGTGTGTTTCTGGAGGGCACTTTATGTTGTGTTATTAGGAGAAATGGAAATTATAAGTAGAGTGGAGCTGTTTGACTGTATTAATAGCAATTTTTTTAGAGGTCAGGTCTGCATGGTTTCCGCTGTTAACAGCACGTCCCTTCGCATATTTTGACACGTCTGTAATTTGCCACTTCCTTAAAGTAGTACTATTATCAAATTTTTATCCCTTGACCTTTTTTAGGTGTATCACATAGAATTCCACGAAATAATAAAACACCGTTTATCGTTTGCAAATATCTGCATTAGTTCCGGAGAGATTTAAGTTTAAAAAATGTGTAAAATATGCAAATGAAATGACTGATGATGTCATACACTCAACCCAATAATTTTATATCAAGTATATAAATTGAGCTGTCTTCTCTTGTCATAATCTCCTAGCAGGCTGTTCAAGCGATTGAAGGGGTCGGTACAAAACGTGGACCCCTCAATCTGGACCCCTACTGGACCCCCTTTTGGACCCCATCTGGACCCCTTTTAGACTCCCTCTGGACCCCCTTCTGGATCCCCTTCTGGACCCCTATTTGGACCCCCATCTGGATCCCCTATTTTTTCTTCCAGAAAATACGGTCTCCTGATTTAAATAATTAAACTTAGAACACAGCACGATGAAGTTTATTTAATCAGTGAGCAAAATGTGAAGGAATCAATGAATTCACAGTCAGTGTTGTGTCTAGAATAACAAAATGGCTGCGGCCGCACTATGAGAGTTAATTAACCGGGTTATTTCTAATTAATCAATTACGATGAAGTGGGTTACCGAAAAATCTTGCGTGGCCGCTCTTTTCGGCAGTTCATTGAACTTAAACCGAGTTAACAGTTACCATGGAAATTAAATGAAGAACAATAGATTTTTAAACCGAGTTTGGTTAATTTTAAACTACCTTTCTGCGTGGTCTAACCCAGGTTAGTGGTCTCTTATCAGTGCCGTGCATTGGCTTTTTTGTGAAATGTGTCAGTCGTCACGGTCTGTGTGTGAGATGTTGTTCACTGTGACACAAACAAGTGCATAATCTTCTACTGAACATGGCAAGTAGTAACAACAGTTCGAAACGGTTGTCTTACCAGAGCGGATTTCTAGTTTTTCTGTAATATGTGTTGGCTATGACATATCAGTCAAATTTGCAAGAAACCTTCACAGGAAGCACTCATTCACCTTGGAAGGAGAAATTTGAATTGACCTCGGCAAAGAACACGAGAATATGTTAAAGAGAAGGGTAAGTTCGTTAAAATGGCAAGAAATGCAGATGAATGAATGAATGAATGAATGAATTCGTGAACAGTGTTAAGTGAAGAGCATTTTCGAAACGTAACAGCTGTAGACCGAGAACATTTCCCAGTTCCTAGGTGCCACAATCCACGCTTCTCTATCGATAAAGATGCTCAGAAGCGAGTGCTTCTTTTTGTCATAAATGAAAGAATACGCAAAGTTCTTAGTGACAGGAGTCGATGTTCAATCAGAGGTGCTCTCTATAAAAGCCCGGGTATAAAAGTCATGCATGGTAGGATTCCTGATGATTTCCTCTAACACTTATAAATGAACAGACACATTGACCTGCAGCAACTTCTTGCGCCTTCTTGCAGCTTGCGGTAAGATTCCTAAATTCTTGCGGCTTCTTGCCGTTGGATTTTCAACTTCTTGCGGCTTCTTGCGGTTAGAATTTCAACTTCTTGCGTTTTGAATGTTGTTGCGGGTAAACCGTAAAAACATGACATTTCTACTTCTTGCAGCGTCTTGCGTGTTCTTGCGGCGCAAGAACTTCTTGTGCCACTTCTTGCACGTGTATTATTTTTGGGCTGTACTGTACTAGATTTTTGTCCACTAAAAGTTGAAATTTCTCCATATCCTATTAGATTTCGTCTAACAGATAACAAATGACGACCTGAATTTTTCAAGAAGCGCAAACCATGAAGTAGCTCCCTTAAAAGTAGGCTCATAAACATTGCAATAGCAACTGTGCTCACACATGACGAAGAAGAGATAAAAATGACAGACTTGGAATCACTGATTAATTTAACAATGTCCACTGACAAGAAAACAGAAAAAGTAGTCAACTGAAGACTTCTTATTGTAAAAATAACATTCATTCATTGTGCACTAACTTACCAAGTGGTTTGAATGTGTCATAGTCGATGTGCCACCCTTCTCTCTCGGCAAGAAGCCGCATACAACGCTCAGCTAAGCATGAAATGGTCAAAGTTGGATTCACGCCCACAGCAATGGGAAGAATCGCACCATCCACTACATACAGTCCCTCTAAAATCTGGTCAGAATCCCCTGCGATGACACATCAGAAAGGAAAGATAACACTACGCTCATATGAGGAAAAAATTACATATTACAGTGCAACCTCGATTTAAAGAACCTCTATCAACCCTCCAAGTTAACTTTTTTTATAGTGGTCATCATTTAGTGGCCATCATTGGCCACTAAATAGTAGCAAAATTTTTGGTCACCAGTGAAACATTTTCGTCGCCAGAGTATAAAAATTAATTACTTGATAAATAATAACTAATTAGTATGCTATCCCTAAGTTAGTTTGAAGTTGAAATTCTAGATAACTAGATAATGGAAAGTGTTATCCAACATATAAATCTAAACAAGGCTTGAAAGAACCCTTCCGCTCGTCCGGGACAAGTACATTTTCCTCTCAGGCAAGTAACTCTCGCTACTCACTTGCCCCACCGGCAATAGCCCAGGCATGCCCATCCTCCGACTAAATTTTTGATAATGATTTTGAAGCAAAGAGTAAGTTTTAGGCTCATGGGTAATCAAGAGTTGAGATGAAAATCTTGAAAATCACAAATTATAGCTTTGTTTTGTTGATTGTGCGATGCACGTTCGCAGTTCAGAAGTGGTTACCTAGCATGTGATCAAAATCTGCACCGATTAAATTTCTCTCCACAGTAAAAAAATAGCTGTGTTCAGCAGGAAAATGCTCTGAAAAGGCTGTGCAATTTTTTGCGAGCATTTTCCAGTTTCATGGTATAAAACCAAACATGACATCAATCTATCAAAGATGTAGAAACTGTACGTGTGCGTTCTCTCACTCTCAAAGGTAAAGTTCAGTCAACTGGAATGAAGTTCTTCGCATACGAAGCACTGCAAATTTGTTCTTTCTCGTGATGGGTTATTCATTTCATTTTCTTTTAGTCTCAATTTCAGTAGATTAAAACGGAAGAATAATTTATTTTACAAGTGAATTCATAACACTCAGAGCATTTTTCAGTCCGGATAATAATCCGCTCAAGCTCTCTAATTTTAGTCGCCGGGCTGGCAACTTCCGTTTCAAGTTAGTCGCCATGACGATTACAATGGTCACAACTTGGGGGGTAGTCTATTTACAGTGACAAAGTCCTTTGTATAACGAACGGTGTTCTTTGCGGCAGTGATAGTAAAATATGTGGAAAAGACCCTCGATATAATAAAGCCTTCCTGTTTTATAGCGCACATATTTTGCCATTCCCTTGGTCCTTGGTTATATCGAGGTTCCACTGTACCATATTTCCTCAAATTTAAAGAAGCTAGAGCTGTTATTTAAAGGAGGGCGCTTAATTGAAGGGGGCAATTATTTATAAAGATTTTCTTGAAAGAACTAGATGCAAGCACATGGAGAAAGAAATAACTGGAAGTGATTTAAAAAAAAAAACGTTAATGAACTGTTCGCGTACATGTAATGATGCCAGTGTAGTTGATTATAAATAAAGTGACAACAGTAACAGGTTTTCCTTGAATCCCTAGCTACTATTTAAGTAAGCAAAAGGGAGGGGAGGAGGGCCCTTGTTCGAGAAGGGGTGCTTATTTGCTATTTTGGCTGAGGGGGTGGGCACTTATTCATGGGAGGGTGCTTATTAGAGCGTGGGTTGTGTTCTGGTCTGAGGCTTCAATCCCCAACCTCCCACTCAGTAGTCTGGAGCTCTTTATAACAACTGAGGTAACAGGGCACTGATTTTCATATACTGCTTACCATCAAAGACTTGCCCGGCATGGTTAACAACAGCGGTTTCTCCAGATTCCCCCATGGGACAGCCACCAAGAGGATGAGCTGAGACAACACTTTTGCCAAGAGCATCAGTCCATGTGGGGTTTTTTACAAAGGTCCCTTTCAGACCTTTGGTGGCCTGTTCCATTGCATTGTTCACGATGTAAAAGTTCCTCTCAAAGCCAACTCTGTCCCAGGTGATGTCAACACTGTCATTGTTGTGGTTGTAGGAGATGATGCCACTTGCATCATCGTGGCTCATGCATAGGAATGATAGAGTGTTGTCAATCCCTTGACTTCTCAATTTCTAACAACAAACCATGAAGATCAAGAGAAAAGTCATGTCATCTCTAATGAAAAACTTGAGCAGATCCAAGTTCAATGGGAACGCAAAAGAGACAATGACAGTTCCCTGAGTACATGAAAGCTTCAGGCCAAACAAGAGTAAGTGTCGCCACTCTTGGCAGCTCTCACCCTGAGCTCATTTGGCATGGGTTTCATTTTGAAAGATGGAAATAACATTTACTTCACTAAGTCTTACTTTCACTCTTCATGCCAGAAGGCATTTAAGATCATGGAAATAACATTTAAGTGTAAATAAAATCATTATCATCTATTTTCCCTTTTTAAATTCCTGCATGCCACTATTTTCATTATTTTATGACAACAAAATTTCTGCTTCCTGATAATAGCTGCAAACCAGCAAACCAAATCAAGTCATGAAATCCAAAATGGTGGCTCATTGGAATTTGATGGTCAGTACAAATAATAAACAATTATTGGTTGAAGTTTTTCTGATATCCGGAATAATCCAGCTAGAGGTCAGTGATAACACTAACCGAGACCTTGATTATTTCAGATATCACAAAAACCGAATCTAATAATAATTTTATTATACATTGTTTTAAAGAAAATAACGACAAACACATTATCACACCAAACACAGTTTATTTTCGACAAGCCCTGTTCTTACTTCGCTGTCCATGACTTGACATTGCTCTTGGAAATCATGCATTGCACATGCAACCTACAGATTATTTACTAACCTGCTAGCAAGTTAGTGAATGATCTGTAGGTTGTGCTGTTTCCCAGAATTAACTGTAGGCTTTTAGCCAATGAGAAGACAGATGGTGACTACAATGTATAATAAAGTAACTTAAATGTACACTTAAATGTTATTTCCATATTTAAACAATGCAATTTGGAATCTACAGTGACCTCCCTCAATGAGGACACCCCTGGAAGGCAAATTTTCTGTAACAAAACTCCCTCTAAGGCAGACACCTCTCTAAGGTGGACACCAAGAGCTTGTGTCCACCTTACAGTCGAGGTAGTTCACTGTAGTCATTATTTCACACTGACAATTTAGTGTCAATCTGCTATGAGAGTGGAGGTGCCCCTTAAGCAGCTCCTTACCTGCCAAGCCCTTTCCAGCACATCCTCCGTGGAGAACTTTTGAATTCCAATCAGTTTAGCAGCAATCATCAATCCAACAGAGTAGGGCCCTGAGAGGACAGATGGTGGGCTTCCGTCTTCAATGACGAAACCCTTTTTCCAGTTTCCGTCTTTTGTGTTTCGGAAGTCCATTACATAGGTTATACAGGGTCCTGGTGGCTTAACATTCTTGCCTTCAGTCATGTGCTTGGTTGTAAGCCCCACTGAGTTTGCTGTTTTTGCTCCATTGTAGCTGAAACCCAGGGCATCTCCATTTGTGGAGAATCGCTTTCCTGTCTGTTCAGAAATGTTGAGGCCACACTCTTTTGAACGCAGCAACAGCTTGGTAGAGCCAATTGCCCCTGCACCAATGATGACATGTGCTGCTCTTATGGTCTGCTCCTCCACTTTGAAACTGCCTTTGACAAGACGCTCGTATTTGACCATCCAGTCACCTCCATTGGGCGCTTTAGTGACAGACATAACCTCTACCTTTAAAAGAAAAATTGCCATTCACAAAGGACACATCACAAGGTAAATCAGATTCCAACACCAAATCAATGGTGAACTTATATAGGAGGATGCATGAGAAAAACAAAGATAACAGAAGTGGGCTTATCCAGCCCAAGGGGGGGGGGGGGGGGGAAACCCCCCAAAAAAAAGGGGGGGGGGGCGTTTTGGCCCTTTCCGGGGTAAAAAACGCACCTGGGGGGGTTCCTTGGGGGGGGTTCAAACACAAA
>Ga0126339_10000473_pt1 | contig 22259 bp, 11 predicted proteins | sample OrbTmetagenome_2_FD_92532 | JGI IMG/M metagenome (GOLD analysis project Ga0126339, IMG submission 92532) | Coral microbial communities from Petempiche,Puerto Morelos, Mexico - Orbicella T R C metagenome | ecosystem: Host-associated > Invertebrates > Cnidaria > Coral | place: Petempiche,Puerto...
AAAACTTGGTAAGTCAGGCAATAATTGCTCTTCTATCCTCGTTTACCTCCACTTTTTTACACTGATTATAGTCACAAAAGTGAGTTCACCTTCTGTCTTTTGGTGTCTCCTCTCAGCTGGTGGACCGTGGTAAAACACCTCTGCTGGTCGTTGCTTGGAATAGCGGAACTGGAGACGCTTGAATCAGTTGACAGTGCGACGGTGACGCTTGCTCACTTGTTGTATGGTATTTTCCTGGTCGTGGGTGTCATTCTTCTTGTTAACATGATGATAGCTCTTTTATCCAACACTTACCAGCGTGTGGAAGTAAGAAACTTTCAGTTCCTGCTTTGCTTCAATGCTTATTGTGGAGTTAGCATGGGACAGTGATTTGTAGCGCTTACAAGACCTCCACCGGGATCAACTCCTTGATGACGCTTTGTAAATAACCAGCTGGTGTTCCTTCAGATTTATAGCCATGTTATGTTTGTTTGTTGCATTCATTTCGTCGGTGTTAGTGGCGTGCCTATAAATAGCCTGCTCGCAGGTCTAAACTAGTGATTAACATGATTGATTCCAGTTAACTATATCAAGATAACAGAGGGCCAATTAGTGTCTGAAAGTACTCTTAAAGGTAGTTCAGGTCACCAATAGCGGCAGACTTCGAATACAGCTCTTAAAAATTACGGAACTCAAAGTCCCTGGACATGACACTGAGTCGAACGTTATTCAGAATTCCAATTTGGTTTAAAGCAGTTGTATTGTTGTTTGGTTCTTTCTTGTTCAATTCAGTCAGATGAAATGTGATTTATTTTAGATTTTTTAATGTATTTCATTTACTGAGTTTGTAAGATTTATTTGAAAAAACAGTGATCTGTGAAAATATCGAAGTTTGTCAACTGTCTTGAGCTTACACTGTAGTACTTGCTGGCTATTTTAAGGACAATTCTTTAATGGAATGGAAGTTCAAGAAAGCCATCACAATCCAGACGTACAGCTCGTATGATCCAATACCTGTGCCACTAAACCTTGTGTCCAGTCTTGTTATGGGGGTTTGGTGGTTGTGGAAGAAATGTAGAAGGTGCTGCAAAGGACATCCAGACATCCCGACTTCTGCTGTACGGCACGTAAGTTTTTAGCGTGCCTGGCGATTCTGACTTGTATATCTTATAGATTGAAATGATCACAGCATTTCTATCTCTTAAAATATAAGCTGCTCTGACCATTTATCTGCGTATTCTGCAAGGGTCTTTTTTCTTGATGCTTTTCTGTTCTTTTTTTACAGAAAGTAAATTGATCGTGTCAATTTCTTGAAACGTAGAATTCTAGGTCTAGGTTGTCTTTACCAATGTGCTTTTAGGGTAATTTCTTACCGTAGTTCTTATCGACGAAGAAGAGGGATGCGTGTTAGAGACCTACTATTGTCGCTTTTCTCATTTCTTCCAGACTAAAGAGCTGGATGAAGTTATTGAAAAGCTTCAAACTAGTTATTTTGCAGCTTATGGCTTTTCGTTTCCTCAAACAGGTAGGTACAACGAGGAGATAACACCTAGTTTTTGCTGTTAATGACGATTATATTTTAGATGTGGATGGAGTTTTATCTGTGTTGGACAGCTCTTTTTTCATTTTTTGTTAATGTGGTCCTTAATGTAGTGGCCCAAAGACATAGTGTCAATTAAATTTTACAGAAGAAATACAAGCAGAAGAACGTGACAAAAGCGACATCTGCTTTAAACAATTACAAATGTCCTCTCGTCTTTTCAAATATACCTAAATAAAATGAACTGCGTTGTGTGAAATGAATTATATCTAGCCACAGAAAGTTTTCTCTTTTGTTTGTTTTTTATAGAGGAAGGGAAGATGGACCAGTTGTTTTTGGAAGCTGAGGGTAATCGTCGAATTGCCAATCAAACTGCGCAGAGAGCATTCCTGGCTCGCCAAGATGTTCTAGCGACAGGCCAAAAGGTAGCATCGGGTTTTGCTTAATGTCAAAGCAGACTACATTGTACTAGAAACATGTTTTTCCTGTTTGGTAACTTTTTTTTGTTTACATCATTACAGGCGTGGCATAGCATGGGTGTAAAGGTGAGGGACTGCCTTCTCCTGTACGAGGGAGTCAAAAGTTGTGAGGTTTGTGAGACTTCTCCACAATCAACAGCATCACTATTGCATCATGGTGCCAGATACGTTTTTCCGTTCTCCAAGGACTTCCCACACTTTGAGGTAGGAATGAAAATACTTTTTGTGTGTTTTGTTCGGTGTTTGTTTGATTTTCTCACTGAGTACTCTCGTTTAACTTGGCTTGTGTCTTGTGGCTTCCTTACCACCTTAGGTTCTAGTCCTAGAAACTGGTAGAAACAGGTTTCTCGAAGTCGGCGTGGTGCGAAAGGGATACGATTTTCATTTGAGACCTGGATGCTATACTGGTAGCGTGGCCTATCACGCGGATGGAAATATTGTCGATGGCGGAAATGAAGACTTAACAACACGCAGATTAATTGAAGGTACGGTAAAATTTTCCACGTAGCGAAATAGAGGAATCCATCCATCTTCTGTTAAGTACCTATATACAGCTTCACTCCTTAGCATTTTCGTTGCGCCAACAATCAAACGTAGTCGACTAAATTGTGTCAATCAATATCTGAGATTGTCAATGAGCCCAGCCAACCATAGGTATTCGGTTATATCACATTTAGTTGGTTCCATTTATTATGTATCCATGGGTCAATCTCAGTGGAAAATCTAAAATAGCATACTACAAATCAGTGATCAATAAATGGGGCATAAAAATATAACACCAGTAAAGATGATAATTTGGTTACTTGTCCATTGTTGTCGTTGTTGAGAGTTTCTTGCTCTCTGTTCTCTTCCTTTAGTTCCTGTGGTGAATCGAGGTGATCTGATTGGTTGCATTCTTAAGTTCGAAATGGAATCTAACGGCAAGGTACCAGTTGTATTTTGTTTGAATGGAGACCAGGTGACAGATAAAGAGTTGCTGATAGAGTGTGACAAAACAACAAAACAACTTTACCCTTACGTAGGGATGGGTCAACACGGAGTTCAAGTGTTAGCCAAGGTAAGGATTTCAGGGTAAAATGTGATGTGTATTCGTTGAAAAATACGCGAATGACCCTTCTCACAGTAGACTTCTCAAGGCGTATTTATAACGAGTCCGTGGAATTGCTTGTCAGTAGAGATTTGTCGATAACCAGGCTGAAGCGAGTTTGTGATGCCTAATAAACCCTCTTATGTACTTTACATTTTAACACAAGATACCAAAAATAATGACAGCGTTGGTCACTTGGTTCACACCAAAAAGAATCAGGAGAATTCAAAATGAAGCTACTATAGAATCAACTAGAAATGTTTTTCGAATGCTAGCCAACCGGGTCAGGAGTTCCTTGCTTGCTTTCTGCATTGGTTGTTTATTCTTTGAAAAGAAGCTTTTAGGGACCACCTTTTCTCAGCTTAATCTAAATTTACGAAACCATTTTGTCCAATTTACCGGGTTTCTATCTTTCTTAGGAGGGTTGGCTATTGAAGTGATCATGTGCACTCGACATCCTATCGTATTATTTTGTAGAAAGCAGTTCATACAGAGGCAAAAAGTCTTGCGAAACCTAGACAAGAGACTCATTTGAAGCAGTTACAAAAACACTCACAATGTTGCGTTCCATTTTCCCGTTATTTTATTAGATGACTTCAGCTGGCAGTGAAGGGGTGGAGATTCTTGGTCAGATGGACGTCGTATCGAGTAACGCTAAGAGCAAGCAGTCATACGCTGCAGCAAGCGATGGCAAGATGGCGGTCATCCACCGTGATCTAAAAGACTCAACAGTGCAATTTCGAAGACTGAGAGATAATATCCTAGCCAATTTTAGGGAATTTGAAGATTTGTTTAATGATACTCAAACAGAATTCACAAGGCTGGCAGGTTTAGATGTTAAAAAAGAAGGCGAAGACGTCCTGCGTAAGGTAGATAGGGAAAGGTGTAGACAAACGCTCGCATGCGCTAACCTGGTAAAGAAGATAAAGGAAGACTTAGATGTGCTTAGAGAAATGACAAAGGACAATTTGAAACTGATAACCAAAGCAATTACAGAGGCAAGGCAAATGCATGAAGAACAATAAGGAATTTTAAGTACATACCGTGTTAAGAAGGCAAAGGCACCTTTTGATAGAGTCCTCATGCTTTCTTATATGTCTGTGGAGTGTTGCAAATGAGTACTAGTTACTTGCTGATAACCAGGCAAAAACATTTTTTCTCTGTCCTACTAAAAACATGACCGCATCGCAAATTAGTCCTAGTTATTAATCATTTTTTCACATTTCACTTGTCAGTCTTTTAAGAATTCAAGACGAATGACTTATGAAAACAGACCATAAAATAAAATTAGTGACTAAACTAATCAATCAATAAGCCAGTACTGTGGGTCTTTGACTTCAGTGACCATTTCTCGCGAAGCTGTTTTGATTTGAGTCTGTGTTTGCACACTACGGCCAGAAGAGCAACACCGACTAAAGGAAGAAGCTGCACTGTATGGAGCAAAAATGGCCAGAATCGACGAAGGCATTAGGAAGGCAGTGATTTACTTTTTGTATGTACGTATACTTTATGTTCACTTTGTTTTCTGTTCACTAAATTGACTTAAACGTGCGCTATGATTTTTATGTCCAATTCTTTTGCAATCTGTTTTTATAAAGGAAGCCGGTTTTCATTACTGTGTTTGTTACCGTTATATTTTGTTTCGCTCTCTGTTGAAAATTGGTGTAAGCTGGTGTGACCAGGTTAGATTCGGTGTTGTTATGTAAACTACAGACAAAATGCAATTTGATAACAAACAAATTTACTACGTAAAGCAAAAAAGGGTGAAAGTAACAAGGACTTGAGGTCAACTAAGACTTGACTTGAAAATTGCTTGCTTCAGAACAACTGCTGGTGCGAAGGCTTGTGTGTAACTGACTTAAACTAGCTTGCTACTGGCAATTTCTTGATGCGCTAACACTATGTCATATCCTCAGTATCCTGTGAACCAAAGCATAAACATGCATTGGGCTTAACCTCCCGGGGGGGGGGGGTACTTTGGGAATTTCTGGGTGGGGATGTGCCGCTGGGACGCTGGAACCCTTAGCCTATACCAGAGCTAGCTCAGCTGAATTTTGCTAACCTATACTAGAGTAAACTCCCAAAAGCATCCCATCTATCACACTGTTGAGGCTGATTTGCGTAAATTTAAACTTGCCGATTTAATTTTTTATATTTTTGAGTGGCAATCCCTGGTTTCCTTACTCTAGATAAAATCTTCAACCAACCAGTCAGTTTTGTGGAAAATGATACCCTATTCTAGACCCAAATGCTCTGACTTATATACCCTATCCTAGAGTAAACTGCTTGAAAACCATACCCTTCACAGCGGCACATACCTATATAGCCCATATATGGCAGCGCCCCCTTCCCCCCCCCGCCCCCTGCCCGGGGCTTAACCACAATTTCCCGTGCCAAGATTCCTACATGCTAACAAGCTAAGTGAAACAGGAGTTCTTTATTCATCGAAGGATGCTTTTTTACCGTACAGGAAATGACTAACAGGCTATTTAGAGAGGTAACATAATATAACTTGTGGTTTGAGTAACAGAAATTTGGCATATGAATACGTCGAATACGACCTGTGCATTCTAAAAGCTAGCGCGTACCAAAATACTAGCGAAAAATATCCCACATTCCTAAAAGGAATATCAAGAACTTGGGAGCTAGCTCACACTGGCCTTGTGGTGTTTATATTTTTCCTTTCCACTTTTCGCTTTCTAAAATTGAGGTCACCCTTGCCCCGCTGTTGAAGTGTTGTGGATCAATTTACATCTGATATGTTTCACAATCTACTTAACGGTTCTTTTGTTTTGCATCCGTTAATGTGAAATGAAATCTCCTAACTTGTCGGTCGCATATGACATGTTTGGCACAATTCCACTATTTAGTTTTACAGTTTCCTGTATGGATTATGCTCTGACGCACTCTGGCTCCTTGCTCCTTTACACAGGCAACATTCATAACCATGAAGCAGGTTCTGTTGGTCCTTTACTTTGCTTTAAGCGTTTCTGCACTTTCGAATGCGTTTAATGGTAAGTGGGTTTATTTTTTATTTTAGGCATTTGCTTGATGCATGCAGCTTTTTTTAGTATAATTTGTATTGCCATCACCAAATCGTATAAATGGGAAAAGATAACTAAATGAAAATTTGATAGCGCACACATGTTTGTCATCTTTTTGTCTTAGGAAAAGCATTTTGGCTCCTCAAATTGTAATTTGCTGTAACATTGAGTTTATACGTTTCCGTACTGAAGAATTTTTCACGGTGAAAAGCACTTCTAGAGTGTTCTTTGACGGTTTCAAAGTGTCCGTTGTCCGTCTTAGAGAAATGTCCGTCTTATAGGGAATTCAGTCACAGTAAAATGACGGAAAAGCGGCAGGGACCAGAACCACGTGTCCGTCTTGTAAAGTTGACTGTATATAAAACCAGGATGCTTCTTAGGCTGGCGACTTTGGTATTTCCTTTGGAGGAAGTATATGACAAATTGTGGTTATGCGAACTTCGAAGGTATGCTAATCAAACAAATCGACCTCACTGCTCGAGTTCATCGAACGTATCTAAGGTTTCATGGAGAGATTTCTAGTTTCTATGAGGACGAATGACATAACTGTTTAAGTGAATTTTCCAACGCTGGCGTAAAACTGTGGGTACTAAATATTGATCCAAATGGCGAAATCTTTCTGTCTTCCTTGCTTTGAGCTGGATCTTTGCTGGGTAAAAGCGAGGTACTAGTCGAGGTCTGTCAGCTACTCCTTATAAAGTGGCGTTTTAACTTGCTAGCTGTGTTATAGTTGGTATCGTTCTTTACTTTACAGTTGATGATCGGATTATTGCCCGTTGGACGAACAACCTTTATTACCCTGGGAAAGTGTTATCAATTGGAAATGGCCTGGTGAATATTTCGTTTGACGACAATGACACGATTATTCACAGAGTCTCGGACATTTCAGCGGTAATTCCCGATAAGGTGCCTCATGACGTAGACATTGGACACCACGTGGTAGCAACATGGAAAGGAGGCAACACGTATTTCATTGGTTACGTGTCTGAAAAAGATTCTGGTAACCGTTTCAAAGTCACTTTTGATGACAACGACGAGGACTATTACGCTGTCAGTCAGCTAAGGATTTTTCCTGAGCAGTGGTCATCTCATGAAGGTCAGTACAGACCCATGTCCATGATTCACAGGAACCATTCATACCTACGATAACACAAGGGTATCTGCTAACACTGCATCCATAAATATTCAGTTTAGCCATTTAGCATTCTAAGCTCGTCCAAAGCAAATTCAGCGATAAATATTTTCATTTCCTTTACAAAATCTTTTCCCCAAAATTTGCCTTTTTTAAGTGCCAGTCAAACGCGACCTGAAAAAGTTTGCTTGCCATTTGCAGCGACCAGCATCAACTAATATCCCATTTTTACACTTCCAGTGGGTGCCAGAGTGTTTGCCCGCTGGAAAAACGGTCTATACTATCGCGGATTCGTTACAAGTGCCACCTCCACGACCGTGTTCATCAGTTATGATGATGGAGACACCATCACTTTACACAGGATTGACCCGACAGCCGTAATACTCGATCACCCTGCATGTTACAGTGAGGTCCACGCTGGTCAACGTGTAATTGGTTTCTGGCCTGGAAGAACCAGGTATTACCCTGGTGTGGTGACACACAAGAGGATTTCTGTCAACAATAACTGCCATGAGAAAGCTGTGTACCACGTGTTGTTTGATGACGGAGACAAGCGACTTCAAGACTCGCTCCAGATTCGTCTTATTCCGTGCACTGCAAGTCAAGAATTGAATGTACAAAATATTTGAATCCAGCATGTTTGAAATTCAAGTGAAATAAAGTAATGCTGGCTTCAGATCTTGCTTACTTTCTTTCACTGTAGATTTTGGAAGCACACCTAACTAGTTGTGAACGTTCACGGGATTTAGAGTAATAGATTTATCCAGATCTTTTAGTTTGTATCAAAAGACAATGTTTCAATCGAGTTAGAAATTGTCGGACTTATTGCTGCTTTATATCTGTCTAAGTGACTGACTTCCAAGGGCATCCATGGTAACGAAAAGCGAATAGCACCATGAATATTAGGCCCATTCATGTTTAAATGTCTTTGCCATCTTGCATAAGAAAGTAAACTCAAGGTAGAAAGGCGATGAATGTAATCATGCACAGTAGGTTTAGAAGCTCATGATCAGCCACGAAACCAAAGTATACCATGACAATGTTGATTGACCTCGTTACTTTTTGTGTTGAAGAGAAAATCGCGACGTTTTATCACCAGTTTTAGCCAAACTAAATCCAAGTTTTTATTCTATCTATTTTTTTTTTCTTTTTCTTGAAATTAACCTGTAAAGTAGGACGTAGTTTAAAGTAGATTCGCATTTTGAACTTTGAAAGCAATATAATCAGGGCTCTGCAAACGTTATTTATGCGTCAAAAGTAGCATATCTAATGACAATTAGTGAACGTTATTAAATCCCCGCCTCCCTAGGTACCTTTTTTACTTGGAAGTTTGCTTTGACGTGAGCGCTGTTATCAATTATCAGACACCATAGGAGAAGCCAAGAAAGTAGAGAAAACAGGAACTAAGGAGTACATTTTGACAAGAGCCAGAAGAGCACAAGGTGACAACGTTTTAAGCAATGAACGTAACTCATCCGTAACTTGTGTTGTTTAGCACTTAGCCTATTGTTTACAGGAAATTCTGTCTGCAGCCCTGGTACCGAAGTGCAAAAGTCTTTTCACAAGTTTCATTTTGACAATGCTTTTTACCGCATTCAGATTGACAGAAACAAGCAGTGTCTGTGTTGCTGTTTTTATTTTATTTTTTCATGGAAATTCCAAGAATCTGAGGGAAGATGCTACATTGAAAGGTCAAATAATTCAGTTTCTACGACAATTTGTTATTTCATTATTTTTCACTGAGCGCTGACAGGAGATCGGATGTTTCGAACAAAAGATCTGCATGCTATCACCTTGGCATCTGTATTCGGTTTTTGCTTTATCCACCGAAATGATTGCCAACCCCTTGGGCCATCAGTCATCCGCTTTACCATAGATCCTGATGTACGTTTGACTCAGTTTTATAATACAGTTTTGTTTAATACCTCTGGCAGTAATTGCAAACTAAAATCGTGTTAGCATTGCGTAGCAGGAACGATACGCACCATTTTCATTCACGAGCTTGTTATTTTCAGTATATCAGACTACGACTGAGGAAATAAATTTGGTATCGAGGTGAACCGTTACAAGAAGTAGCCCGACTTGACTGCACTTCTCACTTTACGCGAACTCAAAAATTCAATTCTCGACCGACCGTTTTGCGTTTTTCGCTGCCGTCAATCAAATCTTCGTGGGCTTCGCCATTTTCGCCTCACCGAGCCTCGTTAAAGTTGAACTGGCGATGAACGTATGAAGCCCGACGACAGGCGTACAGAGAAACTCAAACTTCAATTTTACACATGCTTATTTTATAGCGGAGTGAAAGTGTCAGGGTGAAGTGAGTGAATCACCAAACAGTCGAGAAAATAAATCCTAACAAGCCGCGGCCAAATTGTTTGGCGCCAAATTTCCACGAGTGTTAATTTTTCCCAATTATTTTTCTGGGGGTTTTTATTGGGAAACGTAGCTATGGCCAAGATGAAGTTAATTTTTCTTTGGTAATAATAAACATCGATAATTTAGTCGTGTTAAATGTTTTTGTCGATGTTGAAAAGAATAGCATTTGATAAGTGTCGTATTCATCGGTCCTTTCGTCACGCACCAAATTTCATAGAAAACAAATAATGTAACGTGCAGTTGGATCTTGGGTCAGCTACTAAAAGCGGCAAAAATAGATAGGACTGGTTAAAACTAAAATTTCAAAAAAAAAAAACGTGAACTAAAAGTGAAATCCTTTAATTACTCCAGTTATATTTTTCGGAATAAATTTTGTGTTAGTACATCGTTTTCTTTCATACCGTGTACAGATGCCCCTAGTGCATTTCAAAATATCTAAACTGGAGGTTAGTTTCTCGGAAACATTAAGAGTGTATTTACTTCAAAATGGTCTAGTACGTTTGTTCCAACGAGAACTCGAAAATTCATTTGCCGTAAGAGATTTTTAAACTTCAGAAGCCTGCAAAGTATTCATTGGCACCCGCAAAGAAAGGCCTTTGTTATCTGAGCTTTAAACTTGAGAGTTTACCTGTAATTGAAAGCACAATTGGAGTGTCAAAAAGTAACGCGATGAAATCGTAACTATGGCTACTTCGTAAGTAAAGATAAGCTGATTTCCTTGAACGTTTTCCCTAATACGTTCTAACAAACATCATGTAAGGTAATTTCATTATATACTCTAATAAAAAGAACCAATTCTCTTTTTTTTTATTTTTTATTCTTTTTATTGGGGACGGTCAAGAGGGCACGAAACCAATGCTATAAGTTGTTTACTGTTTTTTTTTTTTTTCTGTCTCTCATGTATAGCTTATTAGTTAAATAATCTGGGCTTCCCATGAATAACAACTACGTTTACTCCACTTTTGAAAAACACAAAGCGTTAACCTGGAAGGAAATTCGCCAGTTTAACGCCTGATCGGCGCTGTAGGAAGACAAAATTAAATAAGAAAAAGTAATTTCATAATATGTTTGTAATAACCGATAAACGTATTCGCATTTTCATTATTCATTTATCAATTAATTCATTTATTAATTCATTCATTCACATCCACACTTGATAACTTGGTCAAAACATCTGGATATCGTTGATTCTGAACAATGAATTGACGTCAGGCACTCATGCGCAGCTGTCCTCATCAATCTTCCTCGCTTGACCTGGCAACTTCTCAACACTATCTGAGATATTTATGACACACGAAAGGTACCTGAAAATACCTTTTAGCTTACAAACCTGCATATTTCCATACGAAAAATAATACCTTTTCATCTTTGGATGAATTTCTATGGGCGCTTTTCATTCAGCTCAGAACACTCCCTATGGACACTTTAGATCCACTGATTACAGGGAGCGCAGATTTCATTCGTGCTATTTGATGAACTTTAAGGCTGACTCGTTTGTAGGGATCCTTTTCTTATTTTTACCGGGTCAATGGGAAATTACAGCAAAAGTTTATTGCTGTGTAGTTTATGGCTAAAATGCTTCACGCACGAGCTGTCTACTTTAATTTTAAACACTTGAATGCTAACTAGTTTTTCACATATTTCCTTTCGTTTTCCACACGTCTACCGCTACTCCCGTTTTACAAGCCTTGCATTATTATTTCATTGGTTATTTTATTCCAATACAAAAACTTGATACACCTTTGGTTCTAACAAAGTGAACTTTGATACAATAGGGAAAATATGAGTTGCATTATTCAAATGTTTAATGGTCATTATTATCTTAATTGTCACTAGCATAATACTGTATGCTCAATAATTATAAACAATACTAAGACTAAACGCACAAACATTTTCCAACTTTCGGTTGTCATACTGACCCTCCCTCTCCCTCTGTTTCCCTTACACCTGGTTATGACTCCTTGTTATGTGTAGACAGCAACATGGTACACGGGATCAGCAGAAACTGCATGCATAATCAGTGATATATATAGAATTCAGGGTCAGTCAACGGTGCCACGGATTTCTGACATACGTATAGCGACTGTTTAAGATGTTTCGTTGAACTCTTAACCCAGAGAACATAATCAATCTGTTTTTAATAGTCCATCTTACCAACCTGGTGCTATCAAGACAATTCCCACTGATTTTTATAATAAAAAAACAGATTTTCATTCAGCAATGGTACTGGGTGGTGCTGCGTAATATTGTTATGACAGATTACTTTCGAATTTTAAAGTTCTGGCTCAGCATGCTACTGATAAAGTTTATCCACCAAACATGTCTTAAATTCTTTGTTCTTTGTCAACAAGGGTTCCCTCCCCGGAGAGCAAACCTGGCTTTGTTTATTTCTCCGACTTTATTCAGAGAAGTTCAACTCTCTTCGTTGTTCATCTGCCAGCCAGGGATCTAGTGGACAACGAGAATCGAGGTAATGCGAACAATAATTCTATTATAATAATCAGTTCTTAAAAGTACCTACAGCTCCATTGCTAAGAAAGCTTAATCTTGGTAGCAAACAGAAGGAAGGTTCACGTTGTAAATTAGCGTGCTTACACAAGAACATTTATTAAGTAGTTTTGATCACTTATATTCTGGCTAAACAGGGAACCATTAGGCGAGTTCACAACACGATTTGTCGCCTTAGCCATTTTTTTGCACGCACAACATTCAAGGCCAGACACATAAGCTAGCCCTTATATCGTTTTGTTTTTCATTTTGAATACAAATTGAGGTTCAGTGAGCTTCTGAGGTACGTAAGCGGATAATTCAAAGAAAGCGAGACTTTTTAATATCGCCGTGGCTTCATGGAGTTTCGGTTTTCAAACGTGGCTTTGATAAGGTGACACTCTTGGAAAAATTGCGATCTATAAACTGTACCATGAGCTGCTGCTAGAACATGTTGGTACATGCTCGTGAGACTTAGTGAAATTCTACACATTTGTCACTGGCCAGGCAAACGCTGAAAGCCGGTAAAGAAATTATGATTTACTTACTGTATTCTATCATCCCTTGTTAGCTAGGAGACTGATCAACTGAAAATTACCACATTATCGAGTTTAGAATAAGAAATACGTCAGTAAGACTCATTATTTAAATTTTAGATCACAAAAGAAAATGAATACGTCAGTGTCCAAGCGCCTTTACTGAACTGTTTTTAAGCTCAAGTCGCCAAAGACATCTTTTAACTCAATCTTGCGACGGCTTTCTTGATCACACATAATCAACCTCGATTCATTGTATTATATTCTGACAGAAGTAGTGTGTTTATACCATTGTTGACCTCCTTTATGTGAGGTGGCTAGTGATTTTAATATTCAAGTAAAAAAAAATTAGCTTAGTAAAATTCACGCTCATTGTAATTCCCATGGAAAAGCATCGATTATTGCGAATTGTTTGAGTTGATATTTTCAGTTTGTTTTGACAGAAACGCTATATTATCTTTATATTTACGGCGCGTAAATGGAAAGATCGATAGATTCTATTATGGTGATTGTTTTCAAGTTCGTCATAAGTACATTTCGGTGGAAACTTCGCAAGTGTTTAAAACAGCATAGACCAACTGCTGTCACAGTTTTGTAAACTAAAGCATTTACAATGCACTTCCCCCGCTGGTTACTTCCAAGACTCTGCAAAACAATTCAGAATCCACTGGCTTGGCAAAATACGGCAGACACGAAAACTCAATTAGAAAGTTTAACTACAGACACTAGTCAACCATCGACTGATCATTCGTTCACCTGCCTTCAAATTGGCAGCACTTGAAAGGCAATTCAACAAAAGAAAACACTGAAAGGCTGCTTTGTTTGGCGAGATCTTTGTCGAGTCCTCCTTTTTCTTTCATCAAAAGTAGCATTTTGGAAGAGGTTATGTAAATTAGAATTTTTTCATCTGTTGAACGATGGATCGGCGACCATCAAGTGGTATGAGTATTTTTAACAGTCGATGATTACAATAAGTTGTATGATGCAGATATCAGGAAAAGAAAGAACGAAGTGAAAGGGAAATAAAGCTACCAAAAAAATTCAACCATAGATTTAAGTAATTCTGCCAAAGCATCTTTTTATTAGTTTGCAAATAAGGAGGCAAAAATACTGCCAGCAATTCCAAGATGGTAAATATTGTCCTTCATCCTCAATTAGCTAATCCTTGTAAACATTGCATTGAGGCCTTTATTGTTTACAATTTTGATTACTAGACTCAGTAGGGTGTGTGATCAGATGACTCCTGAAGATATTCAAACAAGGGGCAAACAGATAGTCAGAAAAATTTTGTTGTTCTCTTGAATGAAGCGCGTCCATGACTTTCTCGCCTAAAAGAACCGAGTGTACAACAGAAAAAAATCCTTTCATTGTTTCGCGCAAGTTAACCAACCCAGTGTCGATTCAATCGCAAAAAGTTCGTTCAAACAATCAAATATTGTTGTTTTGTATTTCTTATGAAATGACTCTGTTTTTTGTCTTGTATCGGCTAACTTGGTTTTGTTTCGACAAATTTGATTTATAGGCAGGCGTTCTACGTTATGGAGTGATCATTTTTTCAGTCTGGACAGTTTTCATTGCTCCATTATCCATCGTGTTGTTGGAATTGAGTTAATCCAAGTCTCTTCAATCTCTTCAATGTCTTCTCCAAGTATTCCGTCAATTCTCTTATCACTCAATTCAATATTTCACTCCGAAAACGTGTAATATTCTACAGCTCACAGTTTTCAGGAACATGATGAAGTTTTTACTTGTCCATCCTTTAGTTGAAGAGACTAGCCAAATAAAAGACGTGGAAAATAAAACCGTCGCGAAAACCAGGAAAAAACCTTATGTTTATTGATATTTGACAAACTCTATTCTGTTGATTGTGTTCAGTTTTCCATTATCAGTTCAACGGATCGAAAACTTGGCCTTTCATTCAAATATAATTCAAGCTATTTTTAGGTGACAGTAAAAGATACCAACCCTTAATTCTCGGTAACATCAAGGCTTACGCCAGGAGAGAGAAAAAAATTCATCCTGTTTGGGTTCTATTGGTGTTTATCAGACATCAAAAAGTCACTTTAATTCATTGAAAGTGAAGTTTACTCTGTAGAAATATTTAGAGTTTTTTCTTCCCTTTCTTTCTTTTGAGGTAACAAGTGGAACAGTGTACGATGGACTTCAGTAGCTTTTTCAAAGTGCGAATGAAATGTGCAAAGCTCCAGAAAATAAGTTACTTAGTATACCCTTTTTTTTGTTGGCATCGCCTGGAAATCTTTCTTTAAATGAGAAATGCCTACAAATGTATCAGTATAACAAGACAATGAATTACATAGAGTGTTATATTTGGATATGTTTTTCTGTTACGATATCCATATTTATCAGCCGTGGGCTCATGACATTTTATTTCTGTGGTATTTCACCCTGGCAGACTTCTATCAACGAGTTTAATTCACAATCGGTAACGAATTAAACCGAATGAAAGAAAAACTTATATACACCATTGAAAAAAGTCAAGTTAAAAAGACTTCAAATCATTTAGCGAACTCTTAGTTATGTGAACTGAATCGTTTGAAACTTGCGGCTGTTTACATCTGCTCATCAGTTCACTAGACAGTGTTGAGGCTTTAAAGTCGCATGACGGTCCATTTCCTTGGGTGTTCTTGGCCTTCTTGAGAATTTTAATTATGCAGTAATATCTCTAAATCTTCCTCCCAACCATCGGGGAACCTGAAAACGTCGCCATTTAATATGTGGAAGACTTGCTGCCACTGCCCACCTAATTTCGAATAGTGTACGATTGCAAAGGCAATCCTATTACAGCATTTGCATCACTAGTTTACTAGTAAAATTCCACTGACAACCATAGAGACACAGAACTAGTACATCTCTTGATAATCGAAATAAACGAGTGATTTTCCGTTCTCTATAGTAACACTGGCAAAGTTTGAGAAAACTTGGAAAAACAGTGGAATGAAACATTCCCCTGCGGCACGTGTTTCGACATTGTTCCTCGTTCTCCCAAACTTCCACCCGTATATTTATGACTCTACAAACCAACATCGGAAATGCATGACCCTTAACATTTCTAAAGTATGATTAACGCATAATTTTTTTTTGACAATATCAATGTAAAAAGTCAAACAGGTGCGAGAATGAATTCTGTCCCCCTACTAACAGAACAACCATGTAATGAGAAGTCATCAAATCCTTATTGCGGTATTTTGACATTCATTATTATGCATTGAGGTAAATATTTCACATCCTTTATGCAGGATGTTATTGTTTCTCCAGTTTATTTAACATATGTTCCTCTCCGCCTTTGCTCTGAAAGAAACACTTTTTGAATGTAGAATTACCAAAATTTAAAACGAAATAAACTTTATTAACAACTAACGAGGACACATCCTTCCACAAATTGTTTATTGGGTCTTTTCTCCAGCATTGATAAATTGATAGCGGTAGAAATTATAAAAAAATTATAAATAAATAAAAATAACTGCAATTTAGAGCCAGGGTTGAAATCTATTGCTTTTGCAAAACAGTGATCAATATTTTAGGCGCTGAGCTCATGCTAGAAAGACCATTTTATCTCAGTAAGGAGATATGTGCTATTTGAAGTCTTTATTGATACAAATGACTTGAATCAAATGTGATGACAAAGAGCAATGCCTGCCAAGTTTATGAAGGTTATGTCGCATCTGACCCAAAATACCTGTTGCTGTTATTGAAGTCTTATGGTACCTTAACAGCCCTTTTTGCCGCTCTGAGATGATCATTATAGCTCAATATTTGCGAGAATAATCTTAGTTTGTTTTTATAGCAAGTATTTCAAAACAAAATTTTGACCATGCCTGAGCTTTGCGGTGTCTTTGAAAATACTATCGCCATTCTTCAAAACAATGCTTGCGTCGCGTTTCCAACTCTTAAATTGCAATTCATGCCTCAAGCTAAATTGCTACGGAAAAACGTTAAACCTATTATAGGTTTATTTTAACTTCGTTGCGAAGACTTTAATTTCTAAATTCTATAGCCGTGAAGTATGGCTTTACGCCTCATATTATGTAAAGCACCAGTTGGTTGCCTTAATTCCAAACTTATCCGAATCGCTGACAAGGTCATTTATAATATTACAGTCGTTTCGATGAACTGTTGTTGAAACTACGGAAATGATATTTCACGGATCAAATATTTCACAGAAAACAGTACTGCATTCAATCAAAAGAGGCCGTTATCTCTAACTCATATCTCCCTGAATTCCATTTTTTCTGTTAACTGAATAATTATTTTCCTTCTTACTAAACCTATGGTAAGTTAACGACCCACAGATGATCAGATTTGAAGTTATCGAAAATTCGTGTTAATCTCGCGTTTTTCAGACGATTTAATTAAATCACGCTCCTTATAATTAAGTATAATCTAATTAAACACATATAAACACAATTTTTAACTTAATTTCGGAGCAATTTTGCCGAAGGCCAAAAACTGCAAGTTTCTATTCTGCTGCATCTGAAAGGTTAAAGACGCAAACTAGAACCATACAATTTAACTTGAGCGTATTTTCGAAAAGTGCTTTGCCTCTTTGGTGGTAAGTTAATCATATTTCTTTAATTTGGTTCTTAAAATTGTAGTCTGCGTTTTCAGATATGAAAAAAAGTATTTGGGTAAGTTGTCATTCCTTGTGGTGAATTCGGCCGTTGGCGATTTTAGCAAACACGACAAAGAGAATCCATAGATCACTGCAAGCTCACTAGTACACCACGTGCATAGACAGGAAAAAGGTTTTCTTTGTATTCTCCTCGGAAGCCTGTTTGAATTCAGATACAAATAAAAGCAGTAATATCATCATGAACTTTCTATTTACCATCCTACAATCATAATATATTCCATTACATTTGCATAGAAGGAATCACTTCATATTTTGCGTTTTGTTTGGTACGCTACTAAGCAATGAATTGTGTAAATATCCAGTCCTGCATAGTGAAATCGGTTAAGATGTCTTGGTTTTAAATCAGCATCGCTTCATTTGCTTTGTGTTTTTCACTCGAATCTTTTCAAAGGATTTTTGAAAGAAACTTAGGTTAAGGTGTTGAAGCCACAGAAACCAACAAAATGAGACTTTGATTGACATCAATTTACTAACGAGCCTTTCTTCTTCAACGTAATGAAGTAGATATTAAAAATGCTACGACATGACGTATGCAGTGGGCTTGGACTAAAACAGTGGATACAAAATGTTAGTCTTGGCGACAAGAGACCCAAGAGTGAATTTAGCATTTCTAATTAACATTTAAAACTTGGTCTTTAAAATTACATCATGTGTCAGCTTATTCGCATTCTATGGAATACCAGATTGCCTCAAAGCATTAAATAAAATCCTGTTCAACGCCAAGATATAAGAAATGCCAACTTTAAGATCATGGAAATGGATTTGCCCGCCGCAAACGACGATTACATTGCATGATTAATCTGTTGCGCCAATTACCGACGGAAATGATCGGGACTCACTTGATGTAATAATAATGCCGAAAGCCACGTCCTAAAAGACAACGAGATGTAATTCTTCGGGCCGTATGCGCTCAATAACATCGTAACACTTCGGTTAAAATGCAATAATCAGGAGATTAAAACATTTAAACTCGATTTTTTATGACTGTAGACATTTGTAGTTTACTGACCCAGTAAGTTTGAGTTTTGAGGATTTCATTGGCATGGTTATAATGCACGTGGGATACTCACGCATTTAGAACAGGCAAAATGCAATGAAAACGAATCATAGATATACATAGATATCTCTGGAAGAAATGACTACCAGCTGGTCTTTCGCCATACACGAGTCATTCTCCTAGTATGTTGACGCACTGCCCGTTTTGCATGCCATTCACATAATTTTACGTGGCTTTTGTGATTACTATTACTCAAGTTGTACTCCGTTTAATCACTGTTTAATGGTTTGTTCGCTTATAAATTTCCCTAAGCTCGAGTGAGTGACTCTTCGCGCATTCGCGTCTTTTAGGAATCCGCTGACCGAATGAAATGAAGACACTGGCACAGTGTTTTGTGTAAACAGTGAATTAACTTCCTGTTGACTCTGGCTAGGCTGTCCTCTCAAGCTCAATAGTGAAGAATAAACACTTGCTTTGATCTTGAGTTGGAGTCTACACCACATTTCATGAAATATCAGTGCAACAGCAAGACAAATTATATATTTTTAATACCCGGTTTTCTTTTGCGACGCATCAATATTTTGTCGTCTATTTCCTGTCAAAAACACCAAAATGCCGACTTAGAACAGAGAAAATTTACGTGAAACGCAGCTCAACGGCAACGGCAACTCGACAGAAAGTGTTTATTTATTTTTATTTTTATTTTGTTTTTAGAGTAGTCATAGATGGGGTTTGTTCAGAAAAACAGCAGTTGTATTGTGGTACGTACTCAATGGAGGAAGATATTTTGTGCTCGGTCCTCTATGGAGGGAGTAGTATTTTCACGTGTAAACCCGCGGTAATGGCATCATGGCACCCTGTAACTATCGTTTTTTCGTTTGATTGCTTTTCTTGTCACCTGGCCTAAGCAATCAGCCAAAGACATCCGTTTGCAAAAGTCATCAGAAGATGATTGTTCTCCTAATCTAGAGAAGGTGTGTTGTTTGTGCATTTGCCTGTACACGGGTCGTCTGATGTACATTGTAGTTTTATCTTAGTGCAGTTTACCTAATGTTTCTTCTAGTTAAACATCATGTTTTTATATAGAGGAAATAGTTGCCAGCAGTACGTATGAGACAACAAGAACCTCGTACTGTGCGTTTGTCGAAGGCATTTGCCAGATTCCTGTATGCCTTGAAAAAACAGATCGCGAAAGTGAAGATAAAGGTGCGTTCTTGGTTGATTGTCTGAGCGATAAGACAGGTCATCATTTTGAATATCGGCTTTTTCGAAACGATTGTTTCCGCGATACGGCGGCTGTACGTAACACGTATGGTGTAATGTAAACAGTGATAAAGAAAAAAGCATGCTTGGTACTGGGGAGAGGCACAAATTTGAAAGACATGTTTTCTTAAGTGCTACGAATGATGCGACAAGGCGAGTCTCTGAACTATCTCAGACGTTGTGCTTGATCATAAACCCAATAGAACGGTCTGTCCTTGATTGTCTTGTGCCAGTAATATATTCTTTATACTGTTTGTGGTGAGGTACAACAAAACCGTAAGTAATTGTTCCTTGTTGGCGCGCGGATGTTACGCAAGATAAATCGCGCTGTTTAAAAGAGACTCTGCAGGCATGCGGCGAGCACTTTAGTCTAAGTCGTGCAAAAGACTCGCGAACTGAAAGTGTCATACCTGTGGTATGCAGCTTTGCAACGTCGGATTATATGACTTTATTTGTGCAAGTTCAAGTGGTTATTCCACGATATCCCAGAAAGGGCAACATGAGCAGTGTCAGGGGGATGGGGATTCGAATTGAACTTTGCTGCCCCGAAACTTCTTTCACCGTAATCAGAGATCTTACAGGCATTATGTTGAGGCAGCTCATAGAAAATCAAAAAGCATAAATGCGCGGGAATTCGTTTCAAGAATGTCACTTCCAAGCTCGTGAATTAATTCTTTCATCATAAGGAGTAATTTATCTAAGCTCTTAAATGAACTTACAGTTACAACAACATGTGCTGTTCTGGAAAGACCTGGAAAGGCCGTGATGATGCCTATCAAGAGAGAGTGAAGTGGTATGGCAGGAGCTTGAAAGGGATAAAAATATACTAACCCAAATTAACGTGAGAGTTTTATACGATAGTGAATACATGTACTAACCTAACAAAAGTATCATAAATAGCATATTTGTAATAGCAGGTATCAATGTACCATTGTTAATTGGCGATGACAAATTAAGGTTTTGTGACAAAACAAGAAACGAACAAACAAAACAGCAAAGAGCATTTTACTTCAATTTATTGAAATTGAACATAATTGAGTTTGGAACACATTTTATCGAATGTCTCTCTTCTCATCTTTAAACAGACCGGTTCAATCCAGATAAGTCGTCTCCTTTATTGACCTTTACACCTTACCAAATTCTTTTGTTTCATTTTATCGTTTGCCAATAAGAACCTTTTATTTACAGCATTCATTTTCTAAAGTGAATATTTATTCATCGTATATTATATAACATTATAGGATCTGCAAGACCAGTGTTATAAACTGAACCCGGATAAGTGGTCAGGGAAATAACAGTGTCATTGTCTACCGTCACTGGCATGATGGCAATGTGTGCTATGTGCAATTTCAACACACACATTTTGATAATTAAAGCTTTGATACTAGTTAGCACGAGCTGTTTTATAAAAACGCTGACAAGTGGTTAAGGAAAATAAGAATCATTGTGCATAATCTAACTCTACCCCATTGGCACACTTTCAATGTGCACTTTGCTAATTAACACTTAATGAGGAAAGGCTTGTTTGAGTTAACCACTCATTTCTGAGACCTTATCCGAGGAAGACACGACATGTCAAACTCATTCAATTACTGACCACATTCATCGTGAATTCAGTGCGTAACTGGAAAATCGCACATTTACATAGAGAGAACTGACACACACCTACACCCGAGCAGGGTGTTGTATTTTGTCCGTGATTATGTTGATTTCTGATAATTAGATGTGAGGAAAATAACAGCTCATAAACATTATTTCTTATTTCAGAAACAGCACAAGAACAATCTTTAGAAAGAAGCCGATACTTTGAAGTTTGAATATCTGTCGTTCGAATGTTTTTCAAGCGTAGGTGTTGTGCTTGTGCTTCGCTCTAGAGAATAATAAGTTCTTTATTATAAACACATGCCGCCATAGGTTTCTTTGTTTGCCTATGTTTTTGGTCTCAGTTGTGCAAAACAAATTACCAGTCACACATTAAAACAAAGCTAATCTGTGTTTCGAAAAGAAGATAGCTCTAAGAGAGGGCGTAATTTGGCCGTGGTGCCTTTGGGTCTAGTCAGGCTTTTAAACTTTACAAGACGTATGATGATGCAGAACTGACAGCTTTACAAGACGTGGGTCCAACCTAGCTTTCAAGTTATTTTGGTTATCACTGCACCATCAACATTTAACCACTCTTCTCTAAAGTAAAGTAAACTTTATTTTAACAGGGTGGCCCGTTCAGCTTAAAGGCTGGTATCCATTGGGGCCCTGTTTAAATTTAGCATATATTTATTCATAATTAATACCAGAAATGATTCACCGATCAACACCATTTGTCTCTAGTGATAAAATCCTCAACTCTTTTCACTTCTGTGCTGCACTGTGCATTGAAATTGTGAGGAGAAAGTAGATTAAGATCATTTTTGGGTCTCGAAAGTTACGAAGTGTAAAAAGGGATCTTTATAGCCTCATTAACGGTGTTTATTTCTTTTGTATCCAATTTAGCTGCACCGGCTATAGCCTTAGAATTAATTTACAACCTTCCAAGATGTGGTACAGTCAGCAAATCATTGTCTTAATTCTTTGCCAGATCCACTTGTGGAAATCTATTTCAGAGAGCAGGTAAATACTATGATTTCATCGAGTGCCACTTTTAAGCATCTATTTTTCAGGATAATGTTAGAGAGAAAATAGCATTGTTGATGG
>Ga0126339_10000474_pt1 | contig 22258 bp, 2 predicted proteins | sample OrbTmetagenome_2_FD_92532 | JGI IMG/M metagenome (GOLD analysis project Ga0126339, IMG submission 92532) | Coral microbial communities from Petempiche,Puerto Morelos, Mexico - Orbicella T R C metagenome | ecosystem: Host-associated > Invertebrates > Cnidaria > Coral | place: Petempiche,Puerto...
CCAAAATGTTTATCAGCGGAGAACATTTCCCTTCGTCTTACCTACACCATCAGCAACCGTTCATGTTATTACTGAGGAGCCTGTGAATAACAAAGCGTCTTCCTCTCTGGGCAATACACAGTCGATTGAGTTTGCAACAGTGCAGGAGGAACGAGATGAAATCCCCGCACTCACGCCAAGACTAGCAGGACTTCCAATTTTGTCAGACGTATCTTCCATTGAGATCCATTCTTCGACTTCTTTTGTTGGTGCCAGCAGCCCTGGAGTATTAAATGAGAACAACGAGAAATCGAACGACGAGCTGATTTCTGCAAAATCAGACACTTTTGTTGCAGTGGGATTGACGAGCCCACCATTGAAAAGGGAACCACAGGCTGTTTTTTCAGAAAAGATACATTCATCGACGTATTGGAGCCCAACACCGACTGCTACAACAGAGACATTCATGGTAAAGGCGTTTTCAAACCCAGAACTGGCGAACAGTGCACGAAACGTGACACAAGTGACGTTTAAAGGTCAGAGCTCAATAAATCCCTTAATCGAAGCAGATGGTAGCGGTCTAGAAGCTGGTAGCGGTGAAAAGGCATCTCCTGTAGTGAGAGTTCAGGGTACCCGAGAACTCGATGAAGCGGATACACTTTGGCAGTCTACACAGAAAGTCTCGTCATTCAAACGGGAGGTAGCGCTGACAGTAGTAGCAAGCAGTTCATCATCGGTAGCATCATCGCAATTTTCACGTACGATACTTACACCATCTTTACAGCAGGGTGTCGTAACCAACATTGCAGCAGTAAAAACATCTACGTTATTGACACATTTTATACAGAAAAAGTCTAATGTTGAACCATCTGCCACGGAGAAGAATATCACTCAAGTGTCTGCTACTGAGGGAAAGCAGGCTGCTACCAGGAAAATTTCACAGCAAGATATTCCGGCTGAATCTTCAGTTTTACACCAAGGGGCAGCTGGTTCCTCGTCCGATGTGTCTCGTAACCAGAGTAGTGCGATATCGAAGTCCACAGAGACCAATAAGCTTTTATCTTCTGGCGTTTCACGGAAGCAATATCTCACTACACTTCCACTACAGGACTTACAAATTCAAAAGCAAATATCAAATGACGTTATTGCAGCATCAAGTACACTCAGCATCACCAAAAGTTTACAGACCTTAATGCCAGAAGAAACTTCCAGTTCAAATGCATCTTTATATAAACAGAAGACTATCCCAGAGTCAACTGATAGTTTTAAAACCTCCTCGGAGCCGTCACAGCAACAGATGATCAGTTTAGAAGGTTTGTTGAGTATTTATTCTCGTAAAACGACAACACTGTCGCTATCACACAGCAGGCCAGCAAACACTTCATCTACGGAATTTCACTCTGGGCTGGTTTCCTTTCGTTCAACTGCAACGAAGAACAGTATTGCTCTTCTTGCCGCAACTCACTCACAAGCTTCTGAGACACTTCAAGGTGTAGGAAAAATGACGCCTTCACGCGTTTACAACGCAAATAATGAGATAAAAAAGAGCGAAGCTAGGGTATTGCTTGGAACGCCGTTTTTGCCACACAGCGTCAACACCGACAACATTAGAAATTCCATCAAAGCCACTCCAAGTGTACTTGAACCCCAATCCAGTGGGAGGTTTGTAACGAGATCACTAACCATAGCATCGACATCTGTACTAGAAAGTCTTGAAGACACGCTGGGAAAGTTGCAGGGGAAAGAAAAAGTAGTCCGTACGCTAGCCAGTGGAATAGTTACAAGCCCTGTGTTTCACCATGCTATTCGCCACATAGGAGATTTACTGAAGAATGAAACTGGATTAGTGCATTCGGTGTCTCGAATTGAAAGCATGTTGGGTCATCTACAGAACCTCTTAGCACGTGAAACAAGAAATCACGTAAGAAACTCGGTTAACTTTTCGTTGCCCTTGGTAGATACGGTACAGAAAGGCAATAGCTCTAACGAAATATCCAAGCAAGTAGATTCGAAACTTGATGGCATTTCAACGAAGCTAAAACGAATATCGTCAGTGCTCACTGAACTGCAGATAAAGAAAAGAGAAAAAAATAGCACTATAGTTGAAAAGTCTCTTATAGAACGACCGGGAAATTTTACTACAGTCGACGAGAAGCACAACAGGCTTATTGAGCTCTTATTAAAGAGATTTTCTAAATTGGAAGCTCTGATTCAAAGGAATCGAGACTTTGTAAATTTCAACACTTCTAAAACGCAAAGCATCGAATCAGTGAATGGAACCTCCGGTACAAGTGGTCGTGTCGTTCAACATAGCTCATCAAAAGGCTCAAGCAGCATAATAAAATCCAAGCAAGAAGCATCGGCCATGGTTTCATCGTCGAATGAAGCAACCCTTAGAATTTCCAGTCCAATAACATCTCGGAGAGATCAGATATTTACGAATACCTTGCTTAGCTCCAAAGAAGTCGACATGCATCACACGTCGACTACAATGAAATCAACTATTTCAATTTCATCAACACGGTACATGAATGATCGCAACGTTTCTCAAACCACAACAAATAGGCTGAATTTGGATTTGCTGCAGGTACCAAAAATCAGCTCGTCATCTGTTCACTTATTTACTTCACTTGTTGGTAGACCTCCGCCAAGAAACCTTATGACATCACATGACAGCGTAACGTTACTGACTGACGTAACCAGCATTAGGAAAGCAGCGTCGTCTTTGGTTCGTGCGAAGCCATCAATTGGAAATGCCGAAAACCATATTAATGTTTCAAGCACAGTTTTGAGGCCATCTGTATCTACGACTAGTTCAAGAACTGCTTCAGCTGTTGTTGGCGTCCCTCAATCAGTCAGTAATCATCACACGTACAACAAGACACATCATGGTGAGCGTAGTGAGGAATTCACGTTTGTGACATTTCGTAGTGGAATGGAGGCTGGTGTTTTCACCGATAGGGGCAAGGTGAAAAATATGGAGTCATGCGTAGAACGCTGCTATAACCATCCATCGTGTCACGTGGCATTCATGGTAGGAAATAACTGTTATTCCATACACTGTTACAGTCAAAAAACGTGCGAAATTCTGCCCGTCCAGTCTCCTATAATCAGCACACGTGTTGTCTATCTCAAGGATAGAATGCTTAGATTACCATACAACACTACAACACAACCCAAAGCCTCTTCTTTAGTAACAGATGATAGGAATTTCACCATCAAGAACTGTGCCAAGAATGTAACAGTTCTCAAGAACATGACATTTCTCGCTGGAATGAGCGCTGGCAACTATACTGATTACGGAACTGTGGATAGCATCCAGGCCTGCTCGAACATTTGCTGTTCTAAAAAAATATGCGATGCGGCGTTCATGATTCTCAATAACTGCTTTACAATCGACTGCATCAGTGACAAAGCCTGCCATGCAATTCCATCAAGATCGCATAAGGTAAACACATCCATTGTTTACTTTCGTAAGACTCTCTCTTCAGTGCGTTTTCAGCAAGTGCGCGTGGGGGTGCCTGAGGCTAAGAGTCAGCCACTCTGCCCCCTTCTTAGCGGTGTTCTCAAGGGAGTTACCTTCGACGGGGGAATAATAACAGGCAACTTCACTGATCATGGATTTGTCCAGGAATTCTCTTCTTGCATCGAGAAATGCTGTAGTTCGAAGACTTGTGATGTTGCGTTCATGGTCGAAAAGAATTGTTATTCCGTCAAATGTGCTGCAAACAAGAGACGCTGCCTTCCAGTAGTTGCAAGATCGAAGAAATTCAAAACGTTCATGGCTGTAAAGAAAACAGGCGACTTTCCAAAATTCTCTATTCCAGCTGGGAGCAATTCGACGTGTGCTCAAAGCGGGCCTACTCAAAACAATTTTACATTTCGCAGAGGTATCAAGGCTGGAAACTTCACAGGTCGTGGTCAAGTAAAGAACATGGACAGTTGCATTCAGAAATGTTGTAGCAGTCCTTCATGCAGTGCTGCTTTCATGATAGGAAAACACTGTTACTCAGTCGTATGCTCCTCCGCGAAAGACTGCGAGACAGTGCTGGCAAAGAAGACAAACCTCATTACGTCTATTGCTTTTGTGAATAGAGAGAGGGGGAAGGACAAAGCTGAAGAAATTGAGTCAAATCAACGAACGACCTTTACAAGAAGCATTCTAGGGGGCCATTGCGATGTCACTGATGTGCAGCATAATGTAAATATTACTGGAGGATGGAGAGCAGGAAAATTTCTCCGAATTTCTGATATCAAGGACATGAAAAAATGCACGGAAGCTTGCTGCGATTATCATGGATGTGGTGCTGCCATGTTCATCGATAAATACTGCTACAACTTAATCTGTTTTAAGCAGCGAGGCTGTCAGCTGATTGGGTCAAAAGAAGCCTTTATGATTGACAAATTTGTCGCGGTACGCAAGAACGTGGGCCATGTCCTGTCACCTTTCAAGAAAGCGCAAATTGCTACGCTCACTGCGTTTAAAGAGCATATGAATCACTCCTCGTTCAAGCAAGAAGTCCGCAACGCAAACAAAATTCGAAACCGATCGACGATTTTTAACTTGGAGACACCTGAGAAGACAAGAAATGGGGATGACCTACACAAACTGTCACGCTCCGTGATGCAATCTCTATCCATCCAGCCCACACGTACGCGCTTTTTAACCAAAAGCGAAGGTCTTGATAAAACAGTTTTCAATTCAAACGCCAAGAAACATGAAATTCCCTTCTATATCTCTTCAAAAGTTAAAGACCGCTCTCTGATTCCGTCATTGTTGAGGACACCTCATTCTCATATAAAATCATCCGCTGCAAGTTTGCATGATAGCCCAAGCATCGCAGTTAGACATACGTCATCTATCTCCGTTACAAAGCAGCTGACCAACGTTCAAGATAAGACGCAAAGTGTAGGCACGTTAAAGATCTCAAACTCTAAGACATTATCACCGCTAATAACAGACACTCCTGCCATGTTTAATCCTTCTTCATCCACAAGCAAAGAATATAAGTTGCCAAGGCAGTCACTCAGTTTGGACACGCCATTCACAACTTCCAGCAATTTTACAGAAGAAGTTTCTGTTTCTAGCGCAAGTTCTGCGATTAGTGAGGATGGAATCAACGTAACTGCAGTGCCACAAGAGGGGTACTCATTCAAGAGCGATTATAGTCTACTAAAGGGAAAGGCTAATCACAAAACAAAAAGGACATACGCCTGTACCCATACGTTTGTCTTTAACAATGCAACTTTACGCGGTGGACTCAAAGCTGGAGATGTCAAGAATGAGGGTAAAGTGGAAGGAATGGAGGAATGCGTTGAGATGTGTTGCAAAACACCAGAATGTAACGTGGCGCTGCTGTTGAAGGAGAACTGCTATATTGTGGCCTGCTTTAACAAAGAGAACTGCGAGGCCGTCCCTTCTAAGCAAACGAAAGGCAGAACGAAAGTCGCGTATGTCGCGCGCAGTAAGGACGAAACAGAACTGATTAAACAACTTATCAGTCACACAGAAACATCAAAAACTAACGTGTCAAGCGCCAATAGAACTAAAGATGGCAAACCAACAGGAAACAAAGATTTTCAACCTGCAGATGTTGCTATTAGACAAGGATCGTGCTTTAGAAGCCCCATTTTGCGCGACGTTCGTTTTAAGCTTGGCAGACACGCTGGCGATTTCAAATCAGTTGGTTTAGTAAGGAATGTTGACCGATGTGTAGCGTTATGCTGCAAGGAACGTGCGTGTAACGCAATCTTCATGTTGGGATCACGTTGTCATCTGGTTTCCTGTTCTAATGAGCAAGATTGCCAGACTGTTGAGGCAAAGTCGAAGTTTTACAAGCCCACGGTGGTTTATTTAGCGAGGTCCAAGGTCGAAGTAGCATACTTTTTCAAGCTGATTCCAAAAGAGGCGCTCGGGAAATATCAAGACAACGCGACTCTTGCTGTGAACGCGTCAACTGATGAGGATGAGTCAGCAATACGCAGATCACAACTGGAACGCCCAGAGTGGAATACAAGCGTCGGTGTGTCGTATTCCCAAAGGAGTAATGCAAACGTCACAGCAGCATCTGAACCTTCAAATGCCTTTACTACTCTGGAGAACGTTACGCCATCACTGAGCAGCATGAGTGTTCCAGTAATACCACAGTCTACACCGCAATCATCAAATATCGTCTCCCCTCCGGAAACAATGGCGGTGGTGTTAAGTAGTACGAATGTCACAGCACCAGTAGCAGCAATTCCACGACTGGATTCATCAATTGCTGCCACTACTATGAAAATCGTACCACCATTAGCCAGTGTAGAGGTTACAACAAACCTTAAGCCAACACTGGAATCTTCAAATGCCTTCGCTCTTCCTCAAGAACTCTCAAGATCATTTAGTATTTTGAATGTTACACACACGTTGACATCATCAACAACGCTAACGACACCAAAAGTCTTTTCATCTCCACAAGAACATAGGTTATCACTTTATCAGCATGGTGTGGCAACGTCAAACTCAAACACGAAATCTGTTACAACGTCGCTTTTAAATACTTCACGTTCTCCTGTTCTTCCATCTAATGTTACTAACATGCCTTTGAAGCCATTAACGATCACTACCATAGAGAGACGTGGAAACGAGAGCAGTGAACCGAAGACTCACACCAGGTCTGGGCTATCAGCAAAACACTATTTGTCACAGGAGAACGCGATAGAAGAGAAACCTACTATGGCTAACACAACTGCAACTCCTACTCCTGGTGTGAAATCCTCCATTCAAGCACAGTTAAAAATGGTAGTGACAGACATCACGAAATCAACAGATACCGTAAGTCAGCTTAGAGAATCTATAACACGACTGAATATAAGTCGAATAAAATCCCCAGTGGCTCAATTTGAGGCCAGCAAGATTCGGTCATCTGCAAGATTAACGCCAAAGATTTCAAGTGTACAGGAGACCCTTGAGCGCAGCAGATCAGACGAGACAATCGCAACAGCACACTTTGCAAAGAAAGAAGATGTGGATATAATGATAACGAAAGTAGATAAGATGACTTCAACTAATCCGCGTGCTAGTTCTGTTTTTGGCTCAAATTATGATTATTCTACGGCAAATTTTGCCGCCTCGCATCCAACGCCAGCCCCAGCAAGAACAGAAGTTGAAACCTTTCCCGCGAGTCTTGCTCGACACAGGTCCACGGTTTCTCTGCAAAGCGGCTTACGAACCTTAACAGCTGCTCATCAACAAAATGGAAATATCAATGAATCCTGGCGCCACATATCTCAAGCTGACAGCACAACAATGGTTGATACCTCAGACGTACCATCTGGAAAACTACAAACCAATTCGAGTGTCTCTATCATCGTGCACAGTAACAAATCCAGTGATGTAACTTCTATTGAGAACAAGACGTCCGGCATAGAACCAACAAGACGGCACTTTGTCAACGAACACAAGAGGGGTGACATTGCAATGTTGAGGAACTCAGCGTTTCAGAAATCTCCCGGGATACTATCACATTTACTGATTCCGTCTTCATTTGTGTCTCAAATCAATGCTACACCTGGAACGGGTAAACAGCAAGTAATGACAGTGAATCAACCCAAGCTCGCAAATCTGAAAAGTGTGTTCCAATCATCTATATTGTCGATAAGTAACAATAGTGAGAACACGTCAATGGCACAGACATTACTGCCGGGAGCCTCAGACAGTAAAGGTATGGTGACGACTAGATCCACATTGAATGGACCCCACTACATTCAACCGTCACCCACCACCAGAGGGAGAAGAAGTTCTTCAACGAGCGAGTTATTGTTAAGGGAATCTCCCTCTATAGGGCTCAGGGCTCAGAGAATTTCAACATCAGCTGTCCCTCTTTTGACGTCTTCAGAGGTTTTGTTTTCTTCAATCCCCATTCAAAGATCATTTACTCACATGATATCACCTAGTCGTGGCGCTGAGGTATACCCCACACCTACAAGTCACACCCTTGAAATAACGAGAACCAAATCAGCGTACGCACCATCCTCTGCACGGCGAATAAATGCTACAACTATTTCATCTTCGCTAGCATTGGCATTAGGGCGCATGAAGACACCTTTGCCAGCGTCATCAATCCAATCAGTCTTGCCAAAGACATCTCGATTAAGTTCCACTTTGTCGACGTTACTTTACCTAAGTGATGTCGTGACTGCAGTAAAGCCTACCACAACAGGTTCCAAACTACTTAAGGGAACGAACGCGGTTGACGATCCCCGTCTCATATTGACAGCTCCGCACATACCCTATACGCTTCACTCGCCCCCAGTTAGCAGAATCAAGAAAATATCTTACACATCAGAGGGACTTATAGCTACAAAAGTTGTCTTGTCATCAAGTGCTGAAACAAAGTCTCCACTTAGTACATCTAACAACAGTCTTCTATCAAGCACAACAAGAACGATTCCACTGCCAACAAGTTCTTTCAAACTAAGTTCGGAAGTAGCTTCAAAGTCAATGGTTCGTTCAAGAGGAAATTTCCGAACCTCTTCATCTGTTCAGCCATATCTATCGACGACTACAAATGCCTCAGCAAAGCTAAGTATTTCCTCTGCATCCCTTCCTCGAAACGTTTCATTCCCTCCACATTCACACATAAATGACTCAGCTGCGAACAATAGCTCCAGAGGAGAGTTTGTTTCAAAAGAAACGGATTATTTGTCACATACAGCCTCCCAGTTACTCCATCATTCGAAACTAATTAAGACTTCGCTCAAAGTGGAAAAAAGTGTAACAATGCCACCCGGGAACCAAAACCAGACGTCGTCTTCCTTGCTAAAAGCCAAGGATCTTCTTCAGTCACTTCAAGGTTTCATCTCAAATATGGCGTCCAAGCGACAAGCAATTCTGAGAAACGGAAAGACTCAAGACTCCGAGAAGCAGAACATTTCTCATGACAGTTACCAAGCCCACCAAATTGACGAGATTTTAAAAACATTAAGTTCTGATTTTCCGAATATACCTCAAATAAAGGCGCTTAATCAATCCGTTTTGATGTTAGTTTCCAACACCTCAAGAAATGGAAGCGACTTTATGTCGGTGAAATCACTGCTTAATAATATTCGAAACATTCTCAGCCATAGAGAAACATTGCTCCACAGCACACCTCGCTTACCAGCCAGAACCACCACCCAAAGTATGTCTACTTCAAGCGTGCCAGTTGAAAAGAGGTTGAATTTCTCTTCTGTCAATATAAAAGACATGCCAGGAAGAACCAAGAGCATTGTTCACGGGCCAAGCAGCCAGATATCATCGAAGGTGACTGTAAATTACAGAAATGTGTCACTTGCTTTTCCACCATCAATCAGTAAAGCGGACAATGCTTCTTCCCAGTTACTTCAAGTTGCCTTCCCTAGTGAAGCAAAAACTCAACATTCATCTTCCGTTGAGTTGCAAAAACGTGTAGAAATACCCTTCGCTGGCAGACTACTGGAACAAATTAAAGTACTTCAATATTCATCTATGCTTAAACAGCGGCATACACCAACAGATTCGACACCAATAGCCGGAGGTCTGCTAGAACAGATCAGACCTCTTCATAAATCACCACAACAACCCTTACATACCATCTCAGCTAACTTATCGCAGATGTCTAGCGAAAGAGCTCCTTTAATTACGAAACCTTTGGCAAGCAGAAGCTACACACGGGAAGCTGACAAGGAAAACCAAGATAAAGCAACTTCCGTCGAAAATTTGCAGCCCACAGTTGAACTGTCAAGTATAATAAGCAGTAATAGCAAAGGTGTACTGCTAAGTACTTCAGTTACTGAACGTTCAGCTAAATATGCTAGCAGTAGAGAAAGGGATATTCACAGCAAGTCCCCAAAACATGCTACAGGAGTCTCTTATTCTAAAGCATCTTTCACTTCACAAACTGCATCTCCATCGCCAAAGAGGGACCTTGAAAAACGAACATCGCATGTGAGACGCACAGGACCTGTGACAGTTATCACAGCAATCCCGTCAGTGATCATAAAGCCACTAGAAATTGTACATAGCAAGATATCAACACCTGTATTAACTAACACGCCTGCTCCAAAACGTCTCGAGTCACTCACATTGCTGCAAGGAAGTAGAGCGCTTCCAAAAGAAACGAGTCAAACAGTTAAAACTACTCTCGATCACAGTACAACGATCCGTTTTCCCTCAACTAAATCAGATTCAACAGAGAAAACGTCGTACAAGGAAAAGAATAGCATGTTTGGATATTTTGCTAAGCTACTCAAAAGCATCAAAGATATTTTAACTAAAAAGAACTCCAGGCCTGGTCGTGAGTCTAATGCCACGTCAGTGTGGAATGGACCGACCCCGTCCTATCAGCACGTTACAAAAGCGACATCTGTTTCATCAGGTCTGAGGTCTGCACTTGCAGCACTATTCATTACACCTCAGCAATCCGTTGTCACGTCAATTGCTTCGAGTGTAACGCCAACGAAACCAAGTTCATTGCAACTCCTGACTTCCAGAGCCTTGGATATTTCACTAGCGATGCAGCCCTTGCATCAAGTTGCTTTAAACGTCACCGGAATTCGACAAGCGGCTTTGTGTGAACATTCACCCTCCCATGAGAACGCGACGATGCGAGGTGGAATAGACTCAGGTATCTTCAAAGAGGTGGAAATGGTAAATAACGACGCCGAGTGCATCAGTCAATGTTGTTTTTCCAAGACATGCGACGCCGCATTTTTGCTGTCGAATCGTTGCTTTCTTGTCACTTGTAGGAGCAAGACACTTTGCCAGAGCGTCCCAGCCAAGAATGTCAAATTCAGACCCAGAGTGATCTACATAGAGAAGCGAATGGCGCTAGCCAAAGAGGAAAGAAATCAGGAATCATTGAAACTCTCTCTTTCCCCGAGTCCAAGGTTTGAAGCTTCCCTAACGAGCTTTCAGTTCAGCAGGTCAGTAAAATCCAGTATAAGTTTAAATACACCACGAATTAAGAGCCATGGCGGAAAGGCTGTCTGTCAATCTTCCGACATTCAACAAAACGTGACTCTACGAGGTGGAATAAAAAGCGGGCACTTCAAAGACCAAGGAACTGTTGAAAGTATGCAAAAATGTATTGACCTGTGCTGCAGTGAGCGTAACTGCAGTGTTGCTTTTATGCTTTTAAGCCGCTGTTTTTCAGTCTCTTGTTACAATGAGACTTCTTGCAATAGTATTCCGGCGCGAAGTTTAATTTTCCAGCCTCAGTTGGCCTATTTAAGAAGAAATGATACTTCAAGAAGTACATTGAACAATCATTTCGCAACAGTTGCAATTTCTAAAACAAAAACTTCGGTCATGGTGTTCTCTTCATCGAGTGAACTAGGAGGAACGGAAAGCAAAAAAAGCTTGGCTCGTTTCCATGACAACTGTCGCTATAGTAACTCGGAGATTCACGTAACCCTTCGAGGAGGACTGAACGCAGGATCATTTTTGGACTCTGGTGTAGTTGATAACATTACGGAATGCGTCGATAACTGTTGCCAGGCGACCAAATGTGACGTTGCCTTCATGATCGTGAAGAGATGTTTTTTGGTAACGTGCTATAGTTCCAGCCTGTGTCAGAGCATTCCTGCGCGAAATTCCGGCTACTTCACCGAGATTGTGCACATAGCACGAGACGAGAACGCTGTTGTTCGAGATCTTCTAGCAAGACTCGTGCAACCATCATCGCCGCCTGTCAAGATGAAAAGCGTTGTTTCAAGTTCGGTGGAAACCTCCACATTCCGTGTTAACCTTCTCAACTCCAGTAGCTCGCTATTTCTCAATAGCACCACAGGTGGCTCCATTAGTAAACTCTTGACACTGAGTGGCCATTTTACTGGTTTCTACAGCGGATCAAGTTTGCCCTCAAGGCCACCCGCTGTACCTGCTTTTAGGGCGGTAATCAAATCTGCGATTGCACCGCTAAACGTCAACAAACAAGGAATAGTTGCACTGATTCAAACGATAGGTATGTCAACACGTCCATTGAGCACTCGTCATGTACTCGATCAGAACATTACGCCATCTTCAGTGAAGCTTAATTCACCATCAAGCTCGCAATGGCCTGAAACTGTCGGAGATGGAAATATACAAGGAAAACAACTGGAAACTGTAGAGTTTTCGAAAGATGAAACATGTCAAAGCACAGCTGTTTTTTACAATGCAACCATGCGTGGAGGAATTAATGCTGGCGTTTTCAAGGACCAAGGGACCGTGCAAAATATGCGGAAATGTATTGAGCAATGTTGCCGATGGCAGTTCTGTAGTGTAGCGTTTATGCTTTTGACTCGTTGTTATATAATTGCCTGCTACAATGATCACTTGTGCGATCCTGTTACAGCCAGAAATGTGACTTTCACACCTCGCATTGCTTTTATTTCTCGTGTGCGGAGAGATCATGGCAATTTTAGTAGAATTTTAGAAAACATCCCAACACCTACCTTGTCAGTCTACCAGAAGTCACACCTTAAAACATCAACAGGAGGGACAAATTTCACAACAGCCAAAGTTTATTCAAACAAAGCATTATTTCCGTCTACATTGACTAACGCAGCACCACAGCTGCCAAGTTCGCTGGCAATTAAACCTTCGCCATCTCAATCGTCGTTTTCTAAAGTGTTTTCGTCTCGACCTGTATTGCGTCATAATTGCACCAACAGCGAACAAAAACACAATGTAACACTTCGCGGCGGGCTAAGTGCAGGGCATTTCAAAGACAGGGGTAAAGTCGCCGATATGGAAAAGTGTGTCGACTTTTGTTGCAAAGAAGACCATTGTGATGTTGCGCTGATGCTTTTGGAAAACTGTTTTACGGTCATCTGTCACAACAAACGCCTTTGTGAGAGCGTACCTGCCAAGACTGGACGGTACAAGTCAAGAATAGTTTACGTTGGGAAGAATCGTAGTGATAAATCCACCCAGCTGGTAACGCATAAATTAACAAAGACAATCTCCTTACTAGATGCCGCTTTGCCGGCTATGGGAGAAAATAATGAAACTGAGACTTGGCAAAATAGAAAGAAAACCACTGTCTCTGAGAGAACTCGTAGTTTTGAGTCTCAACAACTTACGCAACTCTTATTTTCTCCACCGTTTGAGGAGGTCGACCAAACGAGTAACATCTCGAAGATAGAAAATTTGACTTCTACCGAACATTCCACAAATCAAAGTGAAACAAATAAAGAACATGAGAGTTTGATACTTCAAAAAAAATTACACAAAAACGCAAAAACTAAAACATTTTACGCTACGGCGTCACAACGCAAACAACATCACCTGATTTCAGCATCTGTGTCATCAGGTCATAACACTAGCTTGCTATTTTCGTCAACCATAAAGCTGAACGCAAGCGTCTGGGCTCTTCCTGAGCCAGGTAAATCGGCCATAAAAAGGGGTGGAAAGTCAGGACACAAATCTGGGCTAACGTCGACTTTTACGAACCCCTCACAACACTCATTTCCTCAACCTTCCTCTTGTCTCAGCAGCCCGATCTCTTACAATGTTACGCTACGCAACGGTATCCGATCGGGCTATTTTAGAGACCAGGGGAGGGTTGAGAATAATGGCGCGTGTATACAAAAGTGCTGCGGCGCTGAGGACTGTGATGTGGCTTTCTTGCTCAAGCAAAGGTGCTACCTCGTCACGTGCTACACTAAGAAGGGATGCGAGACAGTTCCAGCCAGACACAGCTTATTCAGACCACGTGTTTCTCACGTGCAGCGGACCAATGTTTCCCAACTGATGTCGTTCATGGACGAGCAGGATGATGCTTATTCATCTGGGAAGACAGCTTCTATCCAGTCTCGCAGCAGTACTCGAACTCATTTTATTACACCGTCTTCGACCCTCCCCGCTCCAGTTAACTCACTTGATAGTAGTAGTATACATAAAACAGAAACAAAGGCGTCACCAACTCACAAGGCACAGGCATCTCCAGCTCACCACAGTGGAACGAAACATCACAAACTAAAGACTGGTAAAAATAAACACAGATCTGGTAACCTAGAAACGCAAAAGAGGTCGCAGCACGTGACAGTAGCACCTGAGCTAAAGAAGAGGAAATCGATGAAGTCAACAAAGAGTCGACGCGCCAGACATAAACCTAAACCAAAGGAGACAAAGAGTGAATCATCAAGAGCCAAAATGCAACATTTTCAGTTACAAATGGTGGAGAAAAAAGATCAGAAATTGTCCCATAGTGACTTGAATCAGTTATTCCATCTTATGAAGCCCACGAAACGAGTGAACAATGCTCACAGCATGTCAGATGTTGGACCACAGGAGACGAATTCTGACAGCTTAAAAAAGACAACACAACCAGACAAAATATCCCTCAAGGACGGAGCTATAGCGTCATCGTTTAACTTTCCAACAGTTATAACGACGGCCCCAACTCCTTCCGCTTCGAAACAGGACAGTTCTCGAAAAGCAGTGGCTGCAGGTTTTGACCATAGGACATCTAAAAAGAAAAACGAAGCTACTAGTTTACACAGAAAGTCATCTGCGTCCACTCACAAAGGAGCGACTAAGCAGCGTACTAGGCCTTTGGCAGCAATAAAGCCACATTCAAGAAGTCACAAGTCTCAAACCACAGTAACAGGTCGTCTTGATTTTGCTACCCAAGTTAAGGCTCTTCTTGAAAAAGAAGGCGACAATAAGGAACATTTTGAACAAACCAAAAAGGCAAAGTTTAGCCGAAAGACAACGACTAAGCAAAAAGCTACTTTTATGAACACTAAAGAATTTCACGATTACACTACAACATCAACTACGTCACGTCTAACAGCACCAACCCGAACAAGGTTACGTTTAAATACACCGCGGCAACCTACTGTACTGCCACCGAAAGTTTCATCGCATCGTGGAAGTAAATTCCGTGAAACGAAATCAACTGTACCCTCCTTGCCGACACAAGTTCCCGATCTTCGGGTCTCAAGTTGTGCAACAGGCCATGTGGAATATAATCAAACATTACGGGGTGGGTTGTCTTCAGGTTTGTTTCATGAGGTAGGCAAAGTGACAGATATTCGGGGATGCTCACAGCACTGTTGTTCCAGTCCCATATGTGATTTAGCCTTCATGGTACTGAACCACTGCTTTTTGGTCACCTGTTCAAGTTCCAACCCTCACATGTGCGATAGCACGCCAGCCTTGGCTACGAACTTTAATCCGATGATCTCTCGTGTATCGCGAAGTGGGAGCAAAGACAATAAAGATCAGCCGATGAAAACTGCGTCGGACAGAAACAACAAACCAACCCCCACTGTAAAGCCACTTGCAACACCACCTAAGTTGCCAAGGCAACCAGAAATGGAAGCGCCGGTACCTGCTAGTAACGTAACCAACCAGTCAACTGCCGAGAATCAAGCAAATTCATCTACGTCACCTGCTAACTCGTCACGGAGACACCCTGAAGCTAAAGAGAGTAGTGCAATGCCTGTTTCTGCATCTGAAATGCTACCATCCCCTCCAGGCTGCATTTCCTCTTTAACGGAGCACAATGTTACACTAAGAGGGGGTCTTCATGCCGGAAAATTCACAGACGCGGGTAAAGTGGACGGGTCTTACACTTGTACCGAGCTGTGTTGCAAGGCAGATAACTGTGATGTAGCATTTTTCGCTTTTCATCGCTGTTTCCTTGTCAACTGTTTCGATGAGTACCTTTGTACTTCCACGCCCTCGTTGCTGCCGAACTTCAATCCAACTCTGGTTCACGTGTACCGCCATCATTCAAAACCAACGCCAAAGCCATCAACGACTTTACCACCAATCAACTATGTGTTGCAGCAAATCGAAGATGAAACGAAAACAAAATCAAATAGCAAGAATAAAACTTGTGCCCATTCTGAAGTTTATGAAGAAGTCACGCTTAGGAAAGGATACAAAGCTGGAAAGTTCACCTCTCATGGTAAAATCAATTTTACAGATCAGTGCGTCGACTTCTGTTGTAGACAGTCTGGTTGTGACTTGATTTTCATGTTTCTAAACAACTGTTTCACAGTTTCCTGTTCCAGTGGAGTCGCGTGCGAGATCGTATCAGCGAGACAATCCAGGTTTAAACCTAGGGTTGTTTATTTGATTAAAAATAACTCCACCAAGCTGATTAAACCATCAGAATTGAATTCTTCTCTCTCTGATCCGAAATCTTTCGTCGGAAAGCAGCCTGTGAATGCCGTGCATTATAAGGAACTGCTATCGGATAAGAATAATGGGGGATGGTACAAGAAGGACTTCAGCCAAATGAGCAATGACACCGAAACAATAGATGAAGAGTTCACGGAAGTTCCTGATAACAAAATAACGTCGCGCACTGTCATCAATACGGCGGGAAAAGTTAACTCACAACATCTGAAACACAACGTTAGCGAACGTATCGTGGGAAAAGAGCCTTTAGATACCTTGCAAAATAAGGTGTTGCGACTGAGTGAGAGAAATCAAGAATCTTACAAAAAGAACTTCACCCAAATGAACAATGATACCGAAACAGTGGATGAAGAATTTACGAAAGTTCCTGGCAACAAACTAACGTCTCGCACTGTAATCAATTCTGCGGTAAACGCTAGCTCACAGCGTCAAAAACACAACATTAGTAACAATTTAATTGCTAAATCCGATATTAAAACTACAAAACAACGCTTCAAGGACAACCATCAACCGAAACTTGAAAGTGGTGAAATGACCAATCACAAGGAAAGCAGAACAGACGAAAAGATGGACCTTGTGTTGAATAAACTAACCAACGTCACAGAAGAGAATAAACGCCTTGAAGGAGAGCTTCACGTTGTTATGGCCAAACAGAATAAACGCCGTCATAAAAGTAGAGTAACATCCTCAGTTCCGGCTAGAGGAGAGCGTATGAAAGAGAAGTCACAGTCTTCAAAGAGTATTGAAAATAAACGGATTAAGTATAAAGAGAGGCGAAGAATGGGTAGGTTAGGATTCAGTGGTGACGGATCCGGAATGGACTCCTCAGCTCGGAAAAGGGTAGTCATTGTGGATACAGACAGACCTCCAGTGTTTCCGCCAACAGATGAGCATAACATCGAGGAACACAGTATACATGCATTCCGGAGGAAAACGTATCAAAAAGATCATCACTTGAGAAAATCTGGAAAGGTGACACCAGAGCAACGACCCCTAAAAAACCAGCGTAACAATACAAAGACAGGATTAAAACACTGGGATCCGACAAATGAACACGATATCGAGGAACATTCTATTTATAGCATCAGCGATGTATCGGAAAGCAGGAGCGAATCGATGAAAAACCCGCACGTTAAGGTGGGAGAAGGTTCGGAGGTCAAGTACGGACAACCCGAAGAAGACACAGATGATCTCGAATTGAACGACATTCTGAAGCTGAAACCAAACAATAAGCATGCAAGGAGACCAGGGGAACCAGTGTGGATAAGTTCCAGTGATGAAAACAAAGACGACAGGGAAAGCTTCCATGAACAAATACCTCCTACTCAAAAATGGCATTTCAAGTTTAATGACCGAACAAACAAGGAGCATACCAATGAGGATGAATTCCACATTGAACATCAAGATAAATCAATTGCAAGGTTGGCTGATAAAAACGTTTGGATGAACACAAGAAATGAAGATATAGATCATAAGGAAAGTTTCCATGAAGAAATATTTCCAACACATAAAGCGCACTTCCAGTTGGATAGCCAGAAAGGCCTCGGACATACCAGTGAGGATGAATTCCACGTTAAACATCAATATAACTCTAAGTTGGCTGATAAACATGTTTGGATTAACACAAGAAATGAAGATATCGATAACATGGAAAGTTTCCATGACCAAATAGCTCCAACACACAAATCGCATTTCCAGCTGGATGGCCAGAGAGGCCTCGAACATGCCAGTGAGGAAGAATTCCACATCCATGATCCAACTTCGCCTGCAAAACATATGTGGATGAGCTCGACGAATAAAAACAAAGACCGTTTGGAAAACTTTGATGAACAAATAGCTCCAACTCACAGATCCCATTTCCAGTTGGACAAACAGAAAGAGAGGATGAGAGAGGATGAATTCGACATTGATGGCAACGATAAGTCAGAGGATTCCGAAAGCCATGTCTGGGTTAGTTCGAGAGACAGAAATGAAGACCATTTGGGAAGCTTTCATGATCAAATAGCTCCCACCCATAAATCCAATTTTCAATTTGAGAACCAGAGAATTAACAAAAATTCCAGAGAGGACAAACGGCACAAAGAACAACAAGATAAGCCAGATGTGTCTCAACAGCATGTGTGGAAGAGTACTAGGAATAGAAATGAAGATCGCCTAAAAAGCTTTGATGACCAAATAGCTTCTACTCATAAATCCACCTTCCAGTTGGATAAACAGCGAGAAAACCAGAATACCAAAGAGGATGACTTCGACATTGAAACCCATTATAGACCAGAGGAACCCCAAAGGCATACATCGATTGGTTCGCGAAATAAGAATGAAGACCAGCCGGGAAGCTTTAATGAACAAGTAGCTCCTACTCATATATCGCATTTCCAGTTAGATAAATCGGGAGATAACTATCATTCTAACGACTACGATTTTCATCTTGAAGACAACGTTGAGCCGCAAGATTCTGAGAAACATGTGGGGGAAAGTTCGAGAAATCGAAGCAAAGATCACATGGAAATGGTAAACGTTCCTGAACCAACTGTGCCTTCTCATACATCTAGATTCCAATTTGATAATCAGGGGAAGACCAAGCATATCAACAGAGATGAATTTCACATTAAACAGCAACACAAACCATCTGTACATGAAGTGGCTGGCGCTGAGCCAAAAGACCAACATGACAACGAGCGCCCGGAAATGTTGTCTCAAAATGTCTCAAAGGAGCCTGAAACTGACTTCACAATGTCGAACTCCTCTGAGCCTGCTTTGTCAGAGTTTGTCGAGTCAGAAAAGAACACTGGGACATCTCAAGTGGGGCATGGCGCTGAGGGACCTGTTTTTGTGAAGGAAGACTTTGCTAAAGGACATAAAAGGGTACCACATGATCATAACGAGGGTAGCAATAGCAAGCCAATTGAGGAGATGGCTTTGACGGAAAAACCCTTAGATATTTCTACCTCCTCATCTGTGACCGAGCACACAGGAAATGGGCATAAAACATTGACTCTTCCCGATCGAAAGCAAGAAAACAATAGTCATGAAAAACCAGACCTCGACGCGATCTATCACAAAATAAACAACATCTACAATCGCCTGCAGGATCTTTTTGACGCACAGTCTCGAAGAGAACGAAATACGACCCGTTCCTCTCGTAAAACACGAGGAAGGCTGGATGGAGTAAGCGAAAACTCAAAGAGGCGTGAAGAAGGTATACCGACGCCCCCAGTGTCATCCCTGAGGCCTACAACTCTTCCCTCCAGGTTAACACCACCAACAAAGAGAGTACGAGTTGTCAAACAGTTTGTAACTGATGACTTTGGAGGCTCTGGTGTGCCGCCACATCGCCATCGAGATGCCCTCATGGATTACATTAAAACCATTTATAATCGTGTGCAGGAGTTATACAAGAGGAAGCTGAAGACTCCACCTCCTAGCAAAAGAAGAAAGTTTCATCATGTTTTTGCCTCAAGGGACGACAGAAAACAAAGGAAAACCAGTAAGGGGAGAAGTCACACGAGGAAAGCGAAAAATTACCATCGTAAGAAAGTTGAAGAGGAAGCAGTCTTGAAAGAGATGAAGCGGATATATAAAAATATGAAGGAAATGTACCATCAGCAACGGAAAGCGCAGAAGAAAGCCAAAATTATCGCTCAAACCTCTGAAGGACAACACCAACGGTCATACATTCCTTCACGTTATGGTGCTCGTGAAAGTGATGGTCGAACAGCTCCAACTGTGGAGAGTGCGAAACCGACAGGCCTGGTGGAGACTCTCGAGAGGCCAATTTCACTGACCAGTAGTATCGTAGGAGCTCGAGTTAAACCACAAGTTCATAAGACCGGTAAGTACCCGTCGTGCATTGTCTGATTTGATAGTCAAACAATTAAATGTGAAAGAAACGTGTGGTTTTTACGACAGGTTGCTACGTCTGACAAATTTATTTAAGATATCTCTGAAGGCTGTATTGCATAAAAAGGTGAATACGATACGTTGAACGTGAATTCCAAACTTGGGACGAAAATTTTGAAGGATTAATTGACAGGTTTGTCGTGGTGATTTCCGTAGAGACTCCCTGCAAACGTGAAATATTGTTTCTGGTTTATTTAACATTTCAATGTCAGTTTCGAACAAAGGGAATAGTTAAATAACCTCGATAGAACGAGTTTTGCTGTGTAGTTTGAATTAAGATTTGTTCATTTTGTGTTTTCCCATTTCAGACAGTGGACATCGGCTTGCCCATGAACCTCCAAGGCAACCTAGTGATGAAGGTTATCAGCGACACAAGCCGACAGAACCTAGCAAAGGTTACAATGACTCGATCAAGCATGGCGGTATTTTGGCTGATAGCTTGGCTTCAAGACATCCTACAGTTAACCAGTCATTCATTGACAGGATAGTGGCAGAAATCCAAGCGGAGCACCCGATCATTGGAAAGAAGAAAAAAAGCAATAAATCCGATAACTTGCAACAGTTGATTGACAATGTGGCGGACAGCGTAGTAAAGCAAGTTACCGACGAGTTTACTGGAGATAGGCACAAGCCAAGCAGGCGTGTTGATGTGCCTAAACCACCGGTACAAACAAGCGCATTGGCATCGAAAGATAGTGAAGAAAATATGCCACTCCTCAATGACCATCCGAGCGAAAAGCCTCGCGTAAAGGGTGCTGGTTTCCTGGAAAACGCTATTAAAAAGTTGGCTAGTAAAGATGAAGACCTCCCTCCTGAGATAATCGATAGTGATGAGATAACTGGTGGTATGTCTCCTGTGCCACTCCCTGAGGATGTCAAACCATCATCCATGATATCCCCTGCACAGGAATCACACTCCTCGTTCTCCTACGCCGCACGGGATAAGGATCCCCTGCGAAGGCCGCAACCCGAGAACCCAGGAAAACAGGAAATACGGGAGATGTACAAGTTCAGACATAGGTTGAAGAAAAAGAAGCCGGTGGTAGAAAAGGGGTTGAAAAAGCTTACCATTCCTGCGACTACTGAGGGTAAGAAAGTATTTTAACAAAGTAAAGAATATTTAAGAGTTGTTTATGATTTTGATTATGCAAACTCTGATCTGCTCCCAGTATGTAGTTAACGATATTTGTTCTCCATACACCTTCAAGTTTTGCTTTGTTCATTTGTTTCAAGATGACATAAAAATTGCACTGATATTAACTAGTATGCCCTATGTTTTTTCTGTTAGGACAGAATTTCAATCTAACACAAATTCGCCCAATATGTAACATTCTAGGATAGTAAATATCGTGTTTTACAGTAATTTATCAATAACTAGACTTGACGTTCTTTAGGAGACTACCATTAAGCCTTGCTTTTTGTTTTGCCTCAAATCAATACAAATAGATCAGAATATCTCGAAAACAGTATGAACTAGTCAGGGATTTAGCGAGAGTTTATCTGTGCAATTGTTCCCTTTCTTATCTGGTAAAATAAGTTGATAAAATGGGCTTGACCGGATAGCATAACATTGTAAGAGATCTTTAAGAGCTCTTGCACTGTTGTGCTGCCCGGAAAAACTGCATGAGAAACCATATAACAAGCAAGAAGACTGAACTACAGTCTAGTTTGTCTAATTCCTTTATGTTGAAATGAAAGGGTTATGAAGACAGTATGTCATAATAATTTTGAATCAGTTTTATATCTCAATGTTTGGAAATTTTTCCCCTGTTCCCTAGGTTAAGAAAGTATAGGGGGGTAGAGGGTTGTCGCAAATTAATTTAGGTTTCGGGGAAGGGAACTATAGCCTTCCAACAAATTAGAAGTGGAAGAGATATTGAGTCTGTAAACTTTCCACGGCATCAGGAGTTCTATTACACTGGAAGCAAACTTCAGTAAACCACTTGTCAGCCAGCCCTATGAAATGCCAGCCCTATGTAAATCCAACCTTATGTATTGGAAACCCTTCCAATAAAAGTTTTTATTTTCATTTGGAATCGGGGTTTAAATTAGTTGAAATCAAATGTTCATTGGTAAATTTATGCTATAATTTGGAAGAGTGTGTGTAATGACTGGTTGTGACTATTTCCTTAGAGGCTTGATCCTCAAGTTATGATCAGATGTCGGCCAAGACTCTCTTTCATTTCTGTCCTTTCTAAGTCGATTTATATTCCCCGATAAATAAATAAATAAATAAATAAA
>Ga0126339_10000475_pt1 | contig 22253 bp, 12 predicted proteins | sample OrbTmetagenome_2_FD_92532 | JGI IMG/M metagenome (GOLD analysis project Ga0126339, IMG submission 92532) | Coral microbial communities from Petempiche,Puerto Morelos, Mexico - Orbicella T R C metagenome | ecosystem: Host-associated > Invertebrates > Cnidaria > Coral | place: Petempiche,Puerto...
AGACCATGTCCAATTACACAGTGAGGAAGATGATTTTTAGGCAAAGAGGCCAACCAATCAATTGGCTCAAATCCAGGAAGTTCTTCTGCTTCAATGAGCTGAACACTGTGACTTCCAGCAACTCTCTTATCTTCTTCGCTACACTTGGGGAGATAGACACAAACTTCCACATTAGGGTGTTTAGCAAATTCTATTGCTAGTTCTCTGCTGATTGTCGACAAGCCTCCCTTTGATGATCTCCATTCACTACTTAACAGAGTAACTTTCAATAATTGGTTGGTGTACTCTCTTTGTCCATCTTCCAGGCATTCCTGTGATGTCAAGGCTGCACTACGAAAGGATGATCCCTTCAACAGGAGATGATAACAACAATTCAAGAATTGATCAAATCAATTTAAGGACGTTCGCGCTAATTGTTTCTGTGCATCCTTACTGCGCACACAAATTCACATGCCACGTCATGCATAGAGCGTGCACACTAAGTACTAAAATGAGCAACGATAGGGCAGATGGCCATTGCTATAGCTTTGCCTGGATTTAACGATCCTGGATGTTTGGTGACCCCTACTTTTCTTTCCAGAAACAGATTTTATTTACAATTATCTCCACGTTGTCCAAAAATGAACAAAAATCAATGTGGGAAGTTAAAAAAAATTCAAGGTTTCTGTTCACAGGACTTCGAATCCTGCCATCTTACGGCTGCAAGGTGCCTGAAACTATGGTCGCTAAATGCAAACTTGTTCCTCACCAGTTGACTAAATTCACTTAATTAATAGGCCCACTTGAACAATACGTGGCAGAGGACATTTCACTTGAAAGATCTAATTGCATTATTTTTGGGCTTACAGACACTGTGGCCTTGTTTGCTAATGAAGCCCATTTTTTTGAGATTTAGGGTGTTCCTCTGGGCATGTTCTCTCCAAAACGAAGTCAATGACCCCCCATTTTTTCACATTTCTGACATAATTAACTCAGCATCTTACAGTGGTAAAAGTGTCAGAAAACTATCAATGTTGGAAAATTTTTGCACGAACGTCCTTAATTGGTGTCACTAACAGTCTGAAAAGGGTTTGGGCAATCTACTGTTAATTCAAACATGTAAAATTTTGTCACTGCCCAAGAAATTTTCCAAAGTAACAGGAAACCTCAAAACATGATGATACAATATGTAAATAGAACTGAGGCTTATTTTTTGTTTCAATGAAAAAATCAGATAAGTATGACATTGGTTAAAAGGTCCACTACTGAGAGTCATCGGATGCGATTTGAGGTTCATTATGTGAAAAAGCAAGATAGTGTGATTTTAAAAACCGTGTCATTATTGGTTTCAAACCTGAAATCTGTACCTTCATGTATTTCAGCCAAATAAAAGGTAATAAACCAAGCAGGATCAAATGAAAAGGAAAAACCATGAGGAGTTTAAAAGAAGAAATTACCTTTTCCAGCCTAGACATCACAGGAAGCCTTTAGAGAACAACTTGTATGCTCACACTAAAATATGGATTGAAGTAAATATATGTGTAAGCAAACATTGACTTGACTGCATAATTATGAAGAGTACTATAAGTGTCTGAATGAAGAGGTTGAAAAGAACTGCAATGATGTATAATTCTCAATAACTATGACATCAAAATAAACTCTAAATAAGCCTGTATAGCAAGTGTTCCCGCATCTTAGTGCACAAAATTTGAGGCACAAGCAAAAAACAGGAGGGAGAAGACTTCAAAAAATATAATGAAGAGAAGACTTCAAAAAATATATATATTGCACCAATGCAATTAAGTGAATGAACTAAACAAACAAACCGAGGAGAGGTTGCCATAAATTCAATGTGCAGAAATCCAGTATGCAAATTACTGCTCATTGTTAAAACCTAAATTCCTAAATACAGGGAAGTAAATGAAAGAAATGCAAAAGGAAGTTCAATAACAATAAATTTTCATTCAAGCCGAGGCAAAGAAACCTATTTAAAAGCCAAAAAAATGTTCAAAATTTTGCAGACATGCTTCACTGCATGTCAGCACTGTTCAGATTTATTCTTCACATTAAAGCAAAATCGAGCTTGAGCTTTTGCCGACGACTTTTTTGCAGTCATTTTATCGGTCACAGCATTACCAATCGTTCCAAAAGTTGAATTCAACTTGGAAGTAATACTGAACATTACTATTTTTGTTTTCTGAAATCTGGAAAACTACTTTAAATCCATGATTGATATTCAAAACTTACTTGAAAGCGTACAACTGATCATCATGTTTCGCGGCCGCTAGACTGCAAAACAGTCATATTTTTTGCAAACGTGAGCAACGGTCAATATTTGAACGAAAGGTCTGGAGCGAGTGTAAAAATGGCGAGGGAGAGTGGGGAGAGACTCAAATGCCCTACGGGCGTGTGAGGCTTGCATGCTTCACACACGAGGATCGCCTTATGGCACTTCGCACCCTCTGAAAACATCCGAAAATGACTGTTTTGCAGTCGACGCAGCCGCTGAAGGAAGAAAAAATTCTTCACCAGAAAGGTTTGAGGACTCTGTACTCCTTGATCTTCCATATTCTGAGGCCACCAAAACATTCATTTGTATTTTTCCTTTCTATTGTAAATCTCAAAGCGGTAATTTCTTCGCATTAGGAATGAAAACAAGACCTTTAAAGTTTGTAGATTTGTCCTACAACACTCCATTACTGGGTTTATTGATTCCAGAAAATATCCATACCCTACCATGTGTGGCATCTTGGAATTGCGAGGGAGAGGGGGGTTTTCTTGGACTGGAATTCTGAAGGCATGGGGGGCTTACACAGTTCGGAATTCCACACGCATGGGGGGGTTTCAGCTCTGAATTTCCAGAGGGGGAAGATGGCGAAATCTTTAATTGAAATCGCTGATCTGATAACTTTTCTAGTTTGTAAATCAAGCACGAAGTGACTGCGAAGCAGCATAAAGATTGATCAGGTAGGTGTTGGCGTTCGTGCGTATGAATGAGCGGATGGGTTGTGCAGCAAGCTCCACATCGAAGAGGCCTAAAGTTGATGAATTAGTCGATAGATTAATAAAATATAAAACAAATCTGTGTTTCTTTGCAATCTTAAATTGTTGATCAACCACCTTGTGGCGTGCGAAAAACTCGCACCAGTCTCTCGTTACCAAGGTTGCATTACTAGTGGTCAGCAGTTACTGAATGAACGAAATTTTCAATATGGCAGGTGACGACACATCGTGAACGTCAATTTTGTCTTCCACTGGTATCAATATGATCTACTCTCCTGAAAATATGGAGCTAACGAATGGAAAACAAAAAGTTTTATTTGATTATAGAAGGGAAAGCTATGGTGTACTGTATTTAACGTTGAGAAACTTGAGTTGCTTATTGCTTGACCGAAAATTGTTAAAAATATTCTTGCTGCCCGTGGTAGGGTATGGATATTTTCTGGAATGATCCATTTACCTACACTTTTTAAGAAAAGGTGCATTAAATCAAGGTCAACAAAATGAAAGCAAGGCTATTTGCCGCCCAAAATCTCAATGGTATATGCAGGACACCCAGTATGTGCACAGGTAAGAAAACCAAATTAGGAACGGCGTTCTATGAACTCTAATAATTGTATAACCAACACATTGTGTTAAGGTTACTTCCCACCTTCGCGGGTGCCCTTCAAGAAAAAATTGTACGCGCGCCAGTTTCAATAAAACTCCAACAAACTATATATCATAAGAAAGCTTAATAAATGTACTATACGAAAAAAAATACTATTTTAGCAATGTTTTCTTTTAGGAAGTGTCACGAGGCGGTAAGGCGAGAAACGACCGAGGCTTCTTCTATTGAATTTATCGGGTATCAGATTCCACAGTAGGAGCAAAATGGCTGCACAGTCTTATTCACAAGCCATCAATCAACAAAAGTTTGTTGGGCTTTTTCAATATTCTGATTGGTTGTCTAGATATCCACTTCTAAAGTTGGAGTAGCTAAAAATATGAGACGAGTTGCATAAATGGACGCCACGGGAAAAATGTGTTAAATATCAAAATATCCTGACACAATTTGGTTTGTCATTATCTCTGGAATGTTCTGGCGAAATTTCACGAAAATCCGCCAAATCTGCATACCCTATAAATTCACTCAAAGTGGAGTATTCCTCCAAAAATCAAATGCGAGATTTTAGCTTGTAAAGGTTTGTAAACAACTCGTGCCACGCCCGGAGATTATCACACCTAATGAAACCGCAAACCAATGGAACAACAGGACCTTCTTAGCGTCTATGACAAAAGATCAAGATTTCCCAGGAAAAGCATCACATTGCAACATGTTTTTTTTTTTATCTCACTCAGTGGAGTTCAATTCAGGATGGCGATGTAATATAATGGGCAAAGACGCCAAAGGCAAAGGCAAAGGCAAAACCCGCAACAAAAAGGTTTAAGGCGGAAAATGTGCCCCTGAAAAACAAGACGTTAAGGAATCGACGGACAGCTTAAGAAATACCCTTATTGCTGAAATGAGTTCCCTTAGGTGGGTTTCATTTTCTTCATCACTTCCGCCAGATTCCGACGAAGAATATTGTTTGCAGCCTGCACTGACATTGACTTTGATTTTTAAGCTACTTGCTCCAAGGATATTCGAACGCTCCGGATCTTCAGCAGATGACGAGATTGTCGAAGGCTAAGCCAAGGTTTTGGCAAGGTTTTCTTTTCTTTCCTTGACAATATGGAGCTTTTTCTTTCTTCTTTGGGGCGGTTTTTTTCGTTTCCTTTACGCAAGGACTTTTTTCTGCTTTTGAGTTTTCCATAGGAGTTAGCGTAAAGAGTCTCCACATGGGAATTCTTGTCAAGTGCGTGATGTAAATAAAAATTTGCAAATGACATGAAATACGAGCAGTGAGGGTTTGCCGCGAAAACTTCCCCAGGGTTCTCGCCCGTTAACAAGATTGTGACACCTTCCTAGTTTATTAACTTTATAGCTCAAAAAGCGGCCGAGTTATTTAGAAAAAACGTATTTTCAAATAATTATTTGAAACGTATTTTCTAATAATTATTTTCAAATAATTATTTGAAAATACGTTTTTTCTAAATAACTCGGCCGCTTTTTGAGATTTTTGATGTTTTTCTTTTGGAAACACTAGATAAAATGACGAACTTAAATTTTGTCAAATAAAAGAAAAAAAAAATTTTTTGGCCTCTGAAGGTGGGAAGTAACCTTAAGTTAATTACGTGTCTTTAATTGTGATTTTAAATACCTAAGAATATGCAAAAAGTCTCACCAGCAGTAGTTACAATACACACTTCTTAGCATCTTGACTGAGCAATCACCAAAATCTTACAGGATCTCATTTCTTGCATTAGTATATTTCCGAAGAGAAAACTGAAAAATATGAAAGGAAAACATTATTAATATTAAAGACTGAGAAAAAATAACAATGTACTGTACATGTATAGCTGCAGTTATTATGACCATGGATATACCCAGAAGTTTTTTGAGTTTTGTACAAAACATATTGTTCAACAATACACAATGTTTTTCTTCTTTAGAATTTCCTCAAAAAACTATCAATGTACATTTTCAATGATCCAAGTTTGCATCTCTTTCTGCTGTGCGTATGCATTGCACCTAGATATACCTAAGAAAAACCTATGCACATTGCAAAGTCCTTAAGGTGATTCCTTAGTATTGCATTGCGCATCCCTACTGCGAACGATTTTCACGTCATTAGCACGTGCGCACACAAAACGTAAGAGATTTCCCTCAAATTAAGCTTGATAGCGAAATAAATACTCCTTTTCTCTAAAACGAGCACGGTGACCTCCACTTTTTATTTCATAATTTCAATGAGAACAATATCCTCAATAACTGAGAAAGAAATTAGCAGAAATCTAAGGCTACTTTTTTGGCAAATGAAATAAATAGTGCATGTCCAAATTATGTTTCCTTTGAAGGATAATAAAACGCAGGGTATTTGAAGACATTTTTTGTGGGACATAGCTGAATAAACAATCACAGAAAGTCAAACTCTGTGTGATGTAACACGCTGCATTGAAAAATAATCAAGCTTATTTGTTGCAAGCGGAGATCACTAAAAGTCACCTTAAAAACCGTATTTGTCAGCATTGTGGCGTGAAAATTTTAAGAAAACTCTGAAGACAAAGCTCAGCGAGATCTTAAATTAAATTTTTCTTATATCTTTTATTTTTCTTCCTTTCTATTTTTTTTTAATATAATTAGTGTACTTCATACATAATATATAACAAGTGTACTTTGTACTTATCTCACTTCATGTATTATATTGTTCACTGAAAAACCTTTTAAGGAGTGTACAATAAAATTTTATCTTATCTTATCTTCTTATCTTACCCCCTCTTTTTATTACGTTTTTAATATCTCCTTGTCCTGCAACAACAGCATACCAAGTTTCATCAGAAATCTATGGCGGGTTCTTTTACTAAGGAATCACACCTTAAGATCCATTATCAAGCTCAACCACTTTTCCAGGCTGATGCCCTTAAAAATTACCTCCATGCAATCTTTGTTTTCTAGTGGAATTTTGGCCAGTGAAATTAGCCACTGCTCTTAGCTTTGCTAGATTGTCCCTGCATACATAAATGTTTTCTAATGGTAATATGATCTGAATCAAGTTTCCAGCTCGCTTTTACCAGGAGATAGGAATATTGCCTGTTTGCTCACGATTTGTGTAAAATGAAGACTACAGATGAGCCCCAGACAAAAATGCAGGCTGGTACAGATTGAAATAACTAAAAAAGCCACCTATACTTTTGTTACTTTAGCCTTAGGAACAATGAGAGTGTTCTTTGACTACTGATCTGAATTAGACTGCGAGCAGTCTCTTTCTTTTCCTAGCGTTTTCCTTGCGTTTTTGAGTTTCGCGCGCGGAGGATTTCAGGAACAAAAACCGACTGCTCGTAGCTAGTCTAAACCTGAATCAAAAATGTTGTGACGTTGCATGTAAATATTGTTTATTTTCTGAAACGGATTGATGACATCAATACGAATGGGAATGAATTCTTTCAGTACTACCAAACAGCTGAAAGTGTGTATTTTTCTCTAGATTCTGCAATAACAAATGTATGGTCTGTGGTCTGAACGAGTACATGAGACTCATTAATTTCCCTCATGGAATGTGCTTGAAAGTGAAAGTGATTAATCATCATTTCCTTTATGATTCGCTCCTAATTTGTTTAACTCCTTGCTCACTGCACGTCTACTGCAAACAAAAACTTAATCGCTACAATGTAGTCCACGTTTCAAAGATGAATTCATGACATTACGAACAATCCTTACTACATACCAATCTACAACAAAGATTTCTTTCAGCACGCACAACCTAACTCCGCTTACGTACCTTCGAGGAATTTGATGATCAGCGTGTTACCGCACTACATGTTGATCGATGACATCGGTGAATACACGATTCAACCCATGATTGCAAGTTTCAAACGGCTTAACCCAGCGTATACGGTATGGAAAGGACGTTAACTGGCGAGGCTGCGGCGGCAGGGAGTAGAAGAGGATTAACAGAATGAAGAATGACACGGAATGTGGTGCCACCTAGGACTCCTAATATGGCTGGTAACCCGATAACTTGTCGTAATTATCGAACAATAATAACTGTGTACCAGTCCGATTCTAGAAGTTCTCGACTTGTCAGACAAAAGAAAATGTTTCGACATAAGTTAAAAACGCAAGTCTATAAGGGAAGATACAAGGAATAATTTTCTCTTTAAGTTTATGTACTCTTTGTATGGTTCCAGGTCTTGACACAAATACAGAACAGTCCAACAACAGGACTCTTCTTTCCAGACTTCCGCGTTCGTTACACCACGTTACGTTACGTTAGCTTGTTGCTAAGGTGAAGACCTCACGCTACACCCATCATCAGAATAGACCAAATACCACATACGAACAAATCATCATTCAAGAGGTTTTTTTTCCACATCAAGTTTTCAAAACCATTTCCATGGAGATGACAAACTGGTACTTTTAGCACCACAATGTGTTAATAATGCGCGAAAAGTGTAAATTTGGACATCTCCTCTGCGAGCAAAGGCAATTTTGCCATACTGAGATTCCGCTGTCGTCTCGTACGCCATTGCAATCGGTAACTATGGACGATTGTAATCATGATTTAGCTGAAAACGCGGCTGCCATGGCTAAAGACCACTTTAATTTACTTCATTCAAGCACTCTGGACGTGAATGATGGTTCTGATCATAAAGGAAAAGAAATCGAAGACGAAGCATCTATAATAGCTGAGGATTGCGAAGACGAAGAAACTCAACAACAGCACAGACAAATATGGATCGCAAACGCATGGTAAACAATTCGAACAAAAAAAAGCCTGTTAGGAAACGCCAGGTTACAGCTAAAATAGCTGCAACAAAATACGAAATTGGTGAGTAGAAATTACATTGTACACTGTTACCAACCATGTAAATCCACTGTAAGCTGTAAGGAAAGCATAATGTATTAAATGTCGATCCGATACCTAAATGGTCATGCGTTACTACCAAGGTTTTAAATACTATCGCTACATTTGTTGACCAAGATGCTTTCATAAAGTTCAAAGATACGTTCTTCAAAGATTCGTGTTTCGTGTCATCCATTTTCGTCAATTGTACGGATGATTTTGATTTTTTGAGATGTAATAATCGTCGCCATTGCCCTCATTGTATTTGCGGGTTGCATTAGAATAGTAAACTTCTGTTTTTTAAAAGAGCTTAATTATGTCTTTGTCTTCAGAATGCAGTCTATGGGGCTTTAGATCATTTTTCCATTACTTCAAATTTGCAAATGATCGATGAATCATGAAATTACATGATTTTTTTTCGTTCAATAAACTTAACATGTACTAAGAACATTTTACCCAAACAATTTATAATTAACTGCACCGACCTTCATTGTGTTTAGTAATGGATGCAATAACACAGCGATAACCAAATAGTGTCGGTTTTTACCAAAAATAATTATGCAAGATCAACAGATAATGAAACATCAAATTACATGTCATTGTTAATTAATAATAAATAATGAAGACTCTAAAAAGTAGAGGTTAAACAAAGATGACAAGAATAGTATATATCATCAACAGATCTTAAAACAAGTTTAATAAAATATGTTGACATGCATTAACACCATTTCTATAATAGCCTGAATTAGAATATCAAAAAATTCCTCAAAATATTTTGATTGGCAGAAAGATTATTTAGTTCAGACAGTGCCAAGTTCCAACAGTTCTTCTGATCGGGTCCCTTAAATTAAAAAGCATCTTTGTGGAAATTAATTAAGGGATCTAAAATTAGCAAATCTGCCCGTTGGCCTGTTAGGCTCTGTGATCAGATGGCTAGAAAAATATGTAAGAAAGAAAGATAATATCATTAAGAATTGGTGATTGCCCATTTCTGACCTCATGCATGTTATGACATTATTTTATTAATTTATTTGTTAAGTAAATTACTTTGTGAAATTTTTTCCCATGGTTCGTAAAATTTGTCTTCAGAGTGTATCACAAGAGATGATTTCAATAGGTTGGTATTTAATTATTGTAATCATATAATAATATTTATTATTTTTTTATTAATACATACTCACATAGTGACTTCCATGTAAATTAAGTGACTTTTACTGGAGAGAGAGTAAACTAAATTTTATAAATTATATATAATTATAATGCACTGCATTGTGTAGAGCAGGGTGGAAGTATGATAATTGTAATTGGAGACACAGACGGTGGTCAAATGGTCTAAGTACAGTCTAGGTTTGAGCCTTGGTCAAATTAGGCTAATTCATATTCTGGTCAGTGTAAAACTCAGACTGCGGACTGCAGACTGTGCCCAGACCAGGGATAGAATGCAGACTGCGGACCAGGAGTAAAATGCCAGCCTGTAGACTTAAGTATATGCTATGTTATTTCCATCATGGAGTGCTCGCCACAAACAGCGATATTCAGGCTACTCTGACAGGTAGTGAAAGTCTGCACTCTGGCAAGCCTAGTTAGCCTGCACATCACTCAGGTTAGCCTAAATAATGTTCTGGTTAGCCTGTTTACAGTTCGCTTTCAATGATAGAAATGGTAACACAATTCAGTTATAAAGTCTTTAGTGTGCAGTTTCTTTTTTTTTCCTGGTCTGCAGTCTGCATTTTACTCTCAGTCTGCATTTTATCCCCGGTCTGCAGTCCGCAGTCTGTGTTTTACACTGACCATTCCATAGTCCCAGTATTGGACCGGAACTTAACAATATAGCTTGCAATGAAGGTTCATATGGGGGAATATCAGTAAATAAGATTACGGGTAATGTAATTTGCATTTGAAAAGACTCCCTGCATTAGCCTTAGTTGTATTAGCTAAGCTCTAGTCCAGTACCAAGGAAACAAATATTGCCTCTTAAAAGATCATTGTGTTGTGGTCTTTTGCAAAACACTTTATTCTCATAGTTCTTCTCTCCACCCAGTACATGTACGAACAGATACCAGTGGATTGTTGAGGCAAACTGACAAAATGCAGGAGAGTAAGCTTGCAATGGACAAGCAAGCAGTAATTTAACTCCTAAGCACATGTAGCCTATTCTTGCTACAGAAACTGGCATTCAAATTTATCCTCAGTTATGAGTCAGTTAAGCTTAATGTTTTATTGCATGGGGATTTTTTTGACTCAAAATAGTTTTGTTGCAGTCTGTAGTCTAATTTGGGTAAAACACATGATGTATATATGATACATTTAATTTGAATGTTCAATTTTTTATATATCTTATTTTTTTCAGTTTCCTCCTCAGTTCAAGTGATTCAGGTGGTCCAGTGGAAAGGATCAAATAAATAAAATCCTTTCAGGTATTTAAAGGCGCTCAGTCACAGTATTTTGAGTTATTTTGGCCACATACAAAATTACGTTTAAATGGTAGGAAACCTGAAAATAACAGTTTACTAAGATAGAAAAACACCAGAGAGATAATGATAAACCATAAAGGAACAAGGATGGCTAAGGATTGGGAAGATTACCACAGATGAATGAATTTGAAAAATCGAGGCTAAAACTTTTCAATATGTGCAAACCATGATGTAGCTCCTTTAAGTCAACTAAATTAGTTGAAGTTTGTTTGTTTTTGCATAGCCGTATGCATATAATGACCAAAGACAATTGTTTACATGTACATTATTATGTCTGAATTTATGAATATCATGTCAAATTTAGGCAAAACGTTTTCACCTGCCCGCAGGCAATACCTGGCAGGCAGGCTGATGCTGCTCATGAAAACCCAGGGTGGCTTCCGTTAAGAAGGGTTGGGGCAGACAGCCCATTAGTCCCTGGCTACCAGCTGATACCAAGCAGGACCCCTGAGATCTAACCCCAGGGGGTGGGGTGGCTCATAAAGAGAGGCATTTTTGTCAGTAAAACTGGTCATTTTCTTCGCAGAACAGCCTTGGACCACCATGCCCTGCAGGCTGAGGGGTCAGCAGTGCACACCAGCCAGCTACACACAAGCAAGGTGGGTGAGTAAGCTGTGTAGTGACAGACTGCCTGTGATTGATTGAGTGAAAAAGCCTGTGTAATTTCTTGGAAAAGTGGCAGGATGGTTGTGTTGAAATTGACATGGTTTTCATTAATCCAGACATAAATGCCTCCTGTTGTTAATGTGCACGTCCTGTGAATGGTTTAAACGCCATGTGCACTCTAGTTTTGACACTGATGTAATCTCCTATGCTACCAAGTACGTGACTAAATGACAGCAAAATTTTTCAGTGACAAACTCAAGTTTAATGTCAGGAACACAAGGACAGAACCACATCGCTAACCACTAACTGTTAACGTCTTCCAGCTGCTTTGTTATCCATAGAAAATTTTATATTATGAAATGGAAATGGCAAGCCTATTACTGTATTTTGGCTAAACCAGAGGAGAGCTGTCAGAGATGATTAAAGCACTGTACGTTGCAACGATTTTGTTATAATAAACATACCAGAAGTGGTTTTATGTTACCTGCATTTAACTTAAAGATCTTCATTAAAGTGCTTCCTTTTCTGTATGTAATGGGAATTGTAAGGACATCTGTGAAAAAAAAAATTTCTTTCTTCTTTCAGAAAAATGCTGAACTCAGCAACTTATTTGAGATTCAAGGCTAATAATCTTGAAAAAAAAAATGCATGGCTACCCCCAGTTTTCTTTGTGGATTCCAATAGCCCTTGCTAAGATCTGCTTTTTCTATATTGTCCTAAATTGGGGAAAAGACCTTTGTATGTAGTAGGCACCGTCCTTAAAACAAGTTATAAAAGCTTAGAAACACTCTGTACATAAGTCGAAGTGATGAGACTGACTGGCTGCCTCATCTCTTGCAGTTTATATTATTTTACATTAAGACACATCCGGTTAACTTAAACACTACATGCATGTATGCATAGTCCTTATGGTGTCTGTTTAAATGGGGTCAGACTGTTTCTGCTAGTTATAGACTATCTGTCAACCAAAATGCTTTGCAAGGGTTTGTTTTTGATTTGAGATTCGATTCCATTACTGAAGAAAGCATCAGAAAAATTGAAAGAATTTGGGGCATTTGGCAGATTCAAATTTAATTTAGTGGTAAAAATGGGTATATCATACATGTACATTTGCTTTACATGCCATTTGGCTTAGAACTACTGTATTTTGAAACTCTGACCTCGCTTTGTAAGGTGACAAATGACAACAAGAAATTAAAGTTACTGCTGAGAATTGAAACAACTCCATAAAATAAATTTGCTTCTTTTTTTCTTTCACGAGACCAAGTAAGAGGGACTGTCATTCCACCAAAACTCCCGCTTGACATTTCAAATTTACACAACCCTGACCAGTTTCAAGCTAAAGTTTAGACAGTGTACACAGCCTCTTATGCGTGCAGCTCCTCCTAGGAGGAGCTACACGCTCAGTAGTTTGACTGCTTTGAAGGGAACTAGACTAATCAGGTGATGGCTGTTCTTTCTATGTTTAGACACAAAGTGCTACTTGCAAAGAACAATCACAGGGTTACCAATGGACAGAGTGTGTGTGGTGTCCAACAAGATTACCGTGATACCAGCAGCAAAATGTGAAGTTGTTAACTGCTGTTTTGATCATAAACTAAACCAGTGCTACAAGCCAAAGAAATTATAATTTATGTCTGTTTAACAAATAGATTCCATACCATGTTACTGTGCATCTGTTCAATATTAGTATAAATCTACTAGCGTTCTATTAGGAATGCCGTTCTCCGATTGGCTATGCTATTCGCTACTATTCTCTTGCAGATATAGTGAGTAGCCTAGCAGTGTGCACTTGTTAACAAAATAATGGCTGCTTCTTTGTACTTTGGAAGTGTCTGAAAAGGATTTAGATGAATGACTAGTAGATTATTACTAAGAGAATCACGCAATAGAAATCCAGAGCTCATAATCTAATTGTTAAATAGAGCACAGTTGAGATAAAAATGTGGTAAGAACAAAAAGAAGCACACAAGCCATTAAATAAGTGCGTCACTGATGTTCCCACCATATTTTGAGGTCTTCAGCATGGAATCTAGTTTTTGTTTCTAGTATTATTCATTTTCAATTCCCTAGAAAACTGATTGGAATCTTATAAAACAAATCAAATTCATGTATTGTTGTTTCATGCAACATATTTTATCTTGACTTGATGCTGGGGTTCTTGTAACCTCCTGCAGAGACATTCTTTGGCTTGTCACACACTTCTCCTGTAAGGTAGTGTCACGCACTCCTGCCATAAGGAAGGAGTACGTGACAAGCCAAATTTCAATGTTATTGCCTGTTACAAAACCCCCCTTAATTCTAGTTTAATTGTCAAATTGTAATCAGCTCAAGATTCAACTTTTCACAAAGTATAAAAATTAATATTATTATTATTGGAAGAATTCCAAGCCACCTTAGATTTTCAAAAAATTAAAGTGGCTCTGAGCCCCCTCCCACAAACCTTACAAAACTTTGCAAAACTTTGTATTTTGATGTGCTGACTCGATTCCATAATAAAAGGTGGCCACTGGACTTGCTTTTCAGTTATAAGTATTTAAAGCTAAAATCAAGGATGTTTTTAACGGGATATGCTGTTGCTGTGGTAACCTTTTCCTGTACCAAAATGGCAATAACGTGTCCAGCAATGGCTGGCCATTTGTTTAATATTATTACGCAAACAACTGAAAAAAGCGTCAGCACTGACTCATCAAAGAACAAGTTCTGAAAACATGCTGGGGATGTCCAGGATGTTCATCATAAAATTTTACTTTAGCCAGGGGGGAAAAAGTATGGACTCCAGTACCTACATTGTGTTATGGGTACTTTTCAGTGTGCACTCTCACATAATTAACTCAACCTCAACCATGCCATCCTCCACCCACCCCCCATAATGTTCTGCCAACTCTTTGACTCCCATGCCTTTGACCCACAATGCACTGCTGATGTCTCGAGGTACAGTACAGACCCTCTTCATAAATGGCTGCCAAATAAAAATTATTTTGTAATTATTAAAATTACCCCAGCTAATCACATTTGAGTAGATAACTCAAAAGAATTTGTACTCTCAAACAATGTTATTTGAGATAATTTAAATGCATACAAAGGAATTTTAAATTGGCAGCTATTTATGAACAGGGTCTATATAGCATGCTTTCTAACTTCAACTGCAACAGAGAGCAGTTCTTACTAGGGTATGGAAAGTAGAAAATTTTAAGTAATATGGAGTGCTGGAAATTAACACACGCATTTCCTTCTGCGCATTAGCTCTAGAAGGGAAATGGGGGACTATACAAGGTAAAGGAAATTCTTTGACCTTGGTGGGATTTGAACCTATGATCTCCAGATTAGATCACTGTTGCTCTAATGAGATACTAGGCTGGACGATTGTACCCTTGATCTCAATCTTACAACGGTATGTTTGATACAAAACAATCGGCAGTTAGTCCCGTGGATTGGGTATATTCAGCCCTTGGGTACATTAAGTGAACCTGTTCTGGCCCGGGTTGTTCAAAAGGCAGTTAACGCTATCCTCCACATAAATCACTATCCAGCGGATAGCATGGTTTGTTGTGTTAACACGTACTTACCCACCAGATAGCAATTTATCCAGTGGATAGCATTATCCGTCCTATGAACAACTGGGTCCTGTAGCGCACGTATAATCTTGTGTGCTCTTGACAAATGGCCATCACTGATATAACAGTAAAATATTTGCACTTGCATAAGTCCGAGTCCCCTGTTTAAGTGAGACAGTCATCAAAAATACAAATCATTTATTGAAATTATGCATCTCGTACTACATACAATTTTGTTACTCAACTTTCTTAGCGGGATATAACCTTTGAGTACGCCGAGCTTATCATTATTACGTAGTAATAGCTGTCCAGCTATAAATGTTCATGTTTTTTTGTTCTGATACAAAACAAGGTGTTAGAGGATTAGTGTAATCCTCTCGACTCTAATAGTTATACATAGTTATTAGTAATTATTGGCTATAAATGTTCCTCACTTCCCCTGAAGGGATACAGTAATCCTTACCGTAAATGTTCAAAGTTCAAAGGAGTTTGATTAAGAACTTCAGAAAAATAGGAAATGAGAATTTCCCCATCTTCTCAAACAAAAAGCTGCAAAATTACAATTCTTTAGGTAACAAGTTGGCAAATTTCAAATGCTTTGATGCTTGACATCAAAGCACTTAGTACAGTCAAAGCTTTATGTATGTGTATTTACAAATGTCGTGTACTTCAAGTCACACAACAAACAATTCTTTTCATACAGTATTCTATAGGTTTCAAACAAATATCAAACCAAAAAGCATCAAGTTTAACATTCAACCAAATATGCCGACAAATGTCAGCTGTTCTTTCATATGGCTACATCCTTTATGTCTTCACACCACCTTCCTGCATCTGAGTATGTTGCTAAAAAGCTTAAATTTGTGTTGTAGAAAACCAGCCCCAAACGTTGGTCTCACAGCTCTGCGCATATGCAAGCCATAAGGTTGGCCCATTCTATTCCACTGTTTATCAAACAATCGAAAGTGAACTGATAACTTTTGAATAACATTTTCCTTTAAAAAGTATCACAGTTGGTCTTGTTGATGGAGGTGATATTTCTCATTAGAATTCATTTGCAAGTTCCGACTCCCATATATACGACTCAAAACTTAATTCCATGGATTAGTCTTAATTGTATAACCATCTGAGATTGCTACAATGTATGTGGTTCAGAGAGGCACTTCATGGCCACGCTATAGCTTGCACATGCACTGAACTGTGAGTCTCATTCCTTAAGTTTTTGTTTCTTACTGCACTAGCTTGACAAAACAAGCGGCTCTCTAGAGTTCCATAACAGGTTGGATTTTGATTGGCTTTTAAAACAAAGTGAGTGGAAGTAAAACACCACCTAGTCGATTGAGCAACATGTTTAGACATGCACAATTCAACCGAAGGCTGATATTTTCAAACTTCCAATCAGAAATTTCCAGTGTCAATCGGTTCCTGTGCAGCCAATGAAAGTACAATTCGAATTTTAGTCTGTTCTTATGCTTTAGTTTAGTTCAACATTGTCTTCTCCATACAAGCTTACTGATATATTTAGCGAAGTTAATGACTCAATTTCTTCCAAAGATTTAAACAAGAGGTTGTCAAGATCTCTATTTACACCAGTGTGGTCATTAATTACAAGTCTGAGTGTTGTCAATGAACAACTTTTTGCCAAACCATTAGTCATATTGTGTGCCCAACTTTTGCTCGAGTCAGTGTAGTCATGGACTGTAAGACTGAATGTAGTCAACGACTTGTTATTCGACAAACCCTGACCCAGACTGTATCCCCAGTTGCCTTCTGTGTCAGCATAATTGTGGACTGTAAGACTAAATGTAGTCAATGACTTGTTATTCAACAAACCTTGACCCAGACCGTACCCCCAGCTGCCTTCTGTGTCAGTATAGTTGTGGACTGTAAGACTGAATGTAGTCAATGACTTGTTACTTGACAAACCCTGACCCAGACTGCATCCCCAGCTGCCTTCTGCGTCAGCATAGTTGTGGACTGTAAGACTGAATGTAGTCAAAGACTTGTTATTCGACAAACCGTGACCCAGAGCGAACTCCCAGCTAGCTTCCATGTCAGCATAGTTGTTGACTGTAAGACTAAATGTAGTCAATGACTTGTTATCCGACAAACCTTGACCCAAACCAGTTACCCAGCAGCCTCCTGTGTCAACGTAGTTGTGGACTGTAAGACTGAATGTAGTCAATGACTTGTTACGTGACAAACCTTGACCCAGACTGCCTCCCCAGCGGCCTCCTATGTGATCGTAGTTGTGGACTGTAAGACTGAATGTAGTCAATGACTTGTTATGTGACAAACCTTGATGCAGAATGTCTCCCCAGTAGCCTCCTGTGTGATTGTAGTTGTGGACTGCAAGACTGAATGTAGTCAATGACTTGTTATTCGACAAACCTTGACCCAGACCGTACCCCCAGTTGCCTAATGTGTCAGGGTAGCTGTGGACTGTAAGACTGAATGTAGTTAATGACTTGTTACTTGACAAACCTGCACCCAGTCCATCTGCCCAGATGCCTGATGTGTCAGTGTGATCGTTTACTTCAAGACTGAATTTAGTCAATGACTTATTTTGCGACAAACCTTCATCCAGACCGTAACCCCAGCTGTGTTCAAATTCTGTGCCAGTGTAGTTGTGGACTAAATGAACGTGGCTGTCTAAGGCAAAACTCAACTCAGTAAGTGACTTGCTTCCTAAGATGATTTCCTTCACTTCATTCAGTGTGAAGTTACTGATGTCAATTGGAAGAGCAGATGAAGTTTTACATTTTTTCTGAGCACTTAAACATTTCCAGTCTTCTGTCACCAAACCATCCACGTTTAGAATGAAAGACTGCAATTGACCTTCTCTGTGTAACCTTTGCAGGGCAGCTTGTCCACAATTTGTAATTTTGCCACTCAGGTTAATGGTCAGTGAAAGGAGTACATTGTTAGCGACAAAAAAGTTTACCAGACAATCAGCAACCCTATCGCTCACTTTACCATTGACATTCAATGTAAGACTGGATAATGGCAAAGTTTGTGGTAAGTGACTGCCAAGGGTGTCTACGTTATGGATACTCAACTCACCCCACAAATTTATGGTCAAGGTCTTTTCTAAGTGGCCAACTCTTGAGATCGGATCAAGGAGGGAAGATGGAGCATCTACAAATTTACCTTTCATGTTTGGATGGAGTGTAAGAGATTTCCAAGACTTAGTTGCTGTCAATTTGTGAATCTCATCAACTACTCTTATCCAATGTTCTGGCAAATCTCCAAGAACTTTTAACGCCAGAGAGTGCAAAGTTCTGTTCAGTAGAAACCCGTTTGCAAGCAAAGTGGCCCCATGGTTGTTTAGACTTCCATGGATGACAACAGTGAAAGAATTCAAAGTGGTTTCTTCTGAAAGTCCCTCACTTAAAGCAGAAGCCAAGCAGTCCTCCATATCGCCAAAAAGGGTCAATGAGAAAGAGATGAGCGATCTCCTGGATAACAACAGTTTAAAAGCATGAACAGCTGTGCTATCTGGAACACCGAAATACTCCAGGTCGACTGACTCCAATTGTGTGCTTTTCAACAATCCAGTGCTGCTGACATCACGGGCCCAAGCATCACTGTAACTAAATAGTTTCAACTTTACAGTTGTTAGTGAATTACATAATGACAATCCTGTTCCCAACTTGTCAGCCACATCTGCGGGAATACTCTTAAATGTTTTGAGAGTCAAGGAAGACAGGGACGAATTAGATGACAAACCTTTCAACAGAGTGCTTGCCAATAGACCTGTCATGTCAGTAGAAATAACAAGATCTTTCAAAGTTTTACTGTTTTCTAGAATGCCACACAAATCCTTTGCACTGTCCTCGTCGAGAGCATGCGCTTTAGTTAGGCTCAGTTTATGAAGCCACCATGGTTCCATATTACTGGCATGTGAGGAGGCTTTGCATGCATATCGCACTAGTCTTAAAGTTTCCTGATCTTTGAAGTTCAATTTTAAACTCTGAGGTAAACTAATAGAACGGCAAACAACCATCGCCAAATTATTGGCAGCTCCACTCTCACCCAAAAGTTCAAATATGAAAAGGCCATCTCCTCCAAGACAATGGCAGTACCTCTTCCCATAGAGAATCTCTCCAATCTGACTGAAAAACATGGCTCCATCCTTGCCCAGAATACCAGCAGCAAACAAAAATACTTGTCGGTATTTATTAGTAATATCACTCTTGTTTAATTGAAACTTATCAAAAATGCTGATATTTTCTTTCATCAGCTGTACTAGGTAAGTGGCAGCTAAGAATTCCTGAAATGTCCTGTGAAGAAAGTGATACTCATGTTTTGGATTGAGCTTCTTAACACTGGCTTCCATGAAAACAACACCCACTTTAGCAGCTGAGACACCTTTGCCATTGGTTATTGATTTTTCTAGCTTGGCCAGTTCCTTTTGTTGGAAAGAAGGGCGTTCTTCTAGGAGACATCTCCACGCCAACTGTCCCAGTGCGAGTGTGCGATCTTCACATTGTTTCTCCAAAGCAAAGCCATTGTCATCTTCTTTCGCTTCATCATCATCTTCTTTGGCTTCATTATCTGTTTTCGTTTTGTCATCTTTGTCAACTGATGAAATATCATATTTAGAACAAAATCTTCCCAGCAGGCAGCGATAAATGATCTGATAAAGTTTGGTACGGTTTGATGGCAGTTCCCCTTCATGGTCTTCAAAAACAATGCAAAGAAGAAGTAAGTTTAGTGGATTGTTTCGCAATGCATGTAGAAAAATGTTTCCTTTAATAGCTTGAATGAGGCATTTTCCTTTTAACAAATCTGCTTGTGATCGACCAACAGTTCTGAAATGTCTTCTGATGTACTCAGAAGCATCTTCAATGGTAAACCCATTAATTTGCAAAAGGGTGTCAAAGACATGGCGTTGCCGAATTTCAATTCCCTTCTCTTGACGCGAGGTGGCTAAAACAGAACAGCGTGACAAAACTCTTCTTCTCAACAGCTTATCGACAGCTTGCTCTGCTACTTTTGGTAACTCGTCAAGGCCATCCAAGATTATAAGAATCTTGTCCTGCTTCTTCTCATTGTTGATGTAATCCAGTAGCACTTTTTTCTCTTTTTCTGTTATGTCCTCGGGTAGTAGTTGATCGTCAATAGCTTGCATTACATCTCTATCCATGTCGCGGCACTTCAGAAGTAACATCAGCTTGAACACAGGAAAATCATGCTTCTTGGGTATTGCACGTCTTGCCCAATCATTTGCTATTTTTAAGCAGAAAGTTGTCTTGCCGATGCCAGGGCTTCCCTCTACAAGCACCATTCTGGCTTTTTCTTGACTCCCCTTCCCAAACATAGAGCGGAGTCTTCGATGCCAGCCCAATTTTTCCTCTTGCTTGTTAAGGTTAAAAATTTCAAACATATGTATCTCTTTATCTGTGAGTTGAAAATTACTTGTTCTCCTCCATTTGACTTCCAACCGGGTGTACACTTCATCAAGAGGCAATTGGATGGTGTTCTCCCAAAGAAGTGGTTTCAATTTAGAACGTCTGATGTATTCATCTTTCAGAAGTTCGCGGAAAGGACGAGAACTAAATTTACCTGGAATGGAATGACAATTACTCTAGAGTCAGAAACAACTTTTATTATGCTGTGCTGAAATTGTCACATTAAAAAAGATGTTGCTCCACCAAGTCAGTGAACAATTCTAAAGACTGTACAATTCCGAAACACCCCTCCCCAAAAATAACGGATCCCCCAAAGGAACATTAATTTTTACCTTCCTATTAAAACCCGAAGGTAATGGTACCCCGAAAATAACAGCCCACCCAAAAGTTGTGGCCCTTTGAACAAGCCACTAAACTCAAGCGCAATGCGGATGGAACAGCCTGACTGCACTACTGAACAACTCCAAAATGTTCTTGAAACTACGATTTTTTTGCTGTATTTGTCTAGCAGCAGAGTGAAAATGTATCATTATTATAGTGTTAACAGTTAAGCGACCATTATACTTTCGCTCTACAATGTTTAATGCCTTTTTTGTTGTTACAGTCTGCTTTGTTTATGTGGGTAGTTAGAAACATACATCAATGGAACTTTTAATTTCAAGTGTTACACATCTGCTTTGTCTGAAAATACTGTGAATTACCGTACAAACCTTTTCTAACCATCTGAAATTAACAGCTTCCCAAAAACAGCGGCACTTTTTGCCTGCTAAATCTGAAAGTAACTGGGGCCGCTTTTCTTAGAATTCTATTGCACTTTGAACAAGAAATTAAAACAGACCAGTGAAAATTGAATTACCTTTGCCATGGTCCCCAGGTTGAGAAACAGTACTGGGTAGCCACCTTTTGCCCCCTTTTGAAGGATGCTCTCTGCTTTCTACAGAGATTAAAAGAAGAAAAATTTACTACACTCATGCACCTTACCATCAAACAAAGAAGCAGCCTGCATGTACAAAGAGCTTTCAGTCATGTGAAACACTTTTGATTACTATATTTTTATAACTAAACTAGAAAAGTAAATTAACCACCAAGGCTATTTTTAGCACAAGCGGTTAGTCACAGCAGACTAGGGGAAGTCTTAGTGTGTGATTTTGTATGCAACATGATGCTGTGGTTATATACCCCGCCTGGAGGCAACATGGGAACTGGTAATGCATAAATAGGTAAAGGTAAAGTCTGCATGCAAGCCAAGTGGCCCATCAGGCCGGAACTTATCCTGGTTTCTGTGGCATGAAGCGACTAGGAGTATTTCTACTCCCCCCTGGATGGGATGCTAGTCCATCGTAGGGTTACCCCCAGCATTAAGTTCGCCAGTACCCATTTATAAACCTGGGTGGAGAGAGGCACTGTGAGAGTAAATTGTCTTGCCCAAGAACACAACACAATGTCCCCAGCCAGGGCTCGAACCCGGACCGCTCAATCCAGAGACGAGCACACTAACCATGAGGCCACTGCACTTCCCACAATGCATAAATAAACTAAAAAAAATAATTCAATTGCTCTTTGATCCTCTATAAGCTTACACTACATTCCAAAGTTTTAAGATTTTCCTTTTGGCCTCGTTCAACTGAAGAGAAATATTGGAGACATGCCAATGCACTCAATCGTAAATATAGTAGAGAAGTCCGTTAAATCGTTTAAGGCTAAATTATGTAATACCATTCTTAACTCTCAGAAAACTAATGGAATTTTTTAACTCTTATTATTCGTAGTATGTTTGAAATTGTACGTCCAGTTTAT
>Ga0126339_10000476_pt1 | contig 22252 bp, 11 predicted proteins | sample OrbTmetagenome_2_FD_92532 | JGI IMG/M metagenome (GOLD analysis project Ga0126339, IMG submission 92532) | Coral microbial communities from Petempiche,Puerto Morelos, Mexico - Orbicella T R C metagenome | ecosystem: Host-associated > Invertebrates > Cnidaria > Coral | place: Petempiche,Puerto...
GTGCCGCACATGATGGCGCAATTTGTTCTAAAAATAGAAAAATTGTCCCATATCATAGGGACAGCCCCAATACTAGAAATAGCGCGCGCTTACGGTCTCCGTCCCCGATTATGGCTCCTGATTGGAATTGATTGGATTGTTTTGATAAGTTGAGACAATTGATATGTCTCGGTAACGGACCTCGCCGGGTCAGCCTTCGTGATAATGCTAGTAACATGTAACGAATATTAAACTTGATCGAGGTCCTAAAAGAGTTCCACTCCTAAATATTTATTTTGTTTAAGGTGTTTGTTTATGGTGCATTTCTCCTTTACGCGGGACCTCCTCCGATTTTCTTTTTTTTTTTTTGGACTCATTGAAGAACGCCGTGTGATTATGGACTTCATTAGGAGCCTAGGAAGATTAGGCCCGGCCGTCCACACTGCACCGGAGGACTTTAAAAATGCAACAATACCACCGGTCGTTTTATATTGTTGTTTGAGGAAACCTCAGCCAGGGAAATCACGTGGTTCTCTTGATCCTATCGTGTTCGAAAAGGTTCGTTTTAAAATGTTTTCCGTGCACGCGAAAACTCAAAGCCGGCGTTTTCAAATTCCTCTGGTTTGAAGTGCTTTTTCGAAAAGCTCCGTTTTCGTGACGGATTACTCTGGACCGTAGACCTAACCGTAGAAATAAAGCTGTATGCGTTTTTAAGTTCCTCCTGCGTAGTGTGGACGGAGTCTGGAACAAACCACGACGTCAATGAGCACCACCAAACAAAAGGTTTAATGAGCAAAACAAAGGCTGTACAAGTGTGTCCAGTAAACCTTTGTACATTTCATAGCCGTCCTCTGAAAGCAGCGACGTAAAATGACCGCGAACGCGAACGATGAGTCGAACCGCTAACTTTTCGTATTTCCATTCAGAATTGAACGCTATCATTATATATTTAGCCTGAGCGAGGTTTTAACGCCATAAGCATCCTGGACAAATTTAATTTTACAAGGCGTTGTCCTCGGCGTCGCCGTTGTCATTGTTAAGATCCCTATATTTGCATCTCTCAGTTCGTCTTCTTCAGTATAGCTTAAGGCTTTGAACACTTAAAGGCCATCGTCATCAATAACGTGCTTGAAATTATTACAGTATTACTCTTTCCATAACTTCCAGTTCTCGGGGATCTCGCTACTTAATTGACCTCAAATCTAAATGTTGCGGAGACAATGATATCGGGTGGAATAACACTGAAACTTGTGATGCTTTAGGCGGTGAGGCGCCGGAAGGTGTTTTCGCTCGTAGGCATTCGTAGACGGTAGACGTTGTCGACGAATTTGAACTACTCTTTCGCTGCAACGTGTAATATTAGATGACAGAGAGAACCTTAAACGAACGTCATCAGTCAAGGCTTAATCTTGCTACTGTAAATCAAGATACACAAGGTGAACGTATATTTTAATATAACTGTTTGCATAACATAAATTACAAAGCCGTTACAGAACATAAGTGTGCATATAAGGAATGTTTGGCAAATTAGCATATTATAGCCTTAAATTAAGGAATGTCCGCCATTTTGAATAATCAAATCCAGCCGGTGTCAGAAACTCGTTTGTCCAGTTTGGCTATGAGGTCAGTGTTTTCTCATTGGCTTTTGTTCTTTCGCCTTATAAGAGCGACACCACCCGGATGGTTGGGCGGCTGGTTAACTCCACCCCAATATACACATCTCCATTGATCTCTCTTAAAACAATACCCCCTGGATATATAATCAAGTATTCTTCCTGAACCATCCCCCTAAATACCACATATACCTACACAGCCTACATCTCATTAATCCCTACATATACTTACACCGTCTACATCTCATTAAAACCCCACGTATACCTACACAGCAATACATCTCATTAATCCCCTACATATACCTACACAGCCTACATCTCATTAATCCCCTACATATACCTACACAGCCTACATCTCATTAATCCCCCACATATACCTACACAGCGTACATCGTATTTATCCCGCACTTATACCTACACAGCGTACATCTCATTAATCCCTTACATATACCTACACCGTCTACATCTCATTAAACCCCCACATGTACCTACACAGCAATACATCTCATTAATCCCCTACCAGTATACCTTCACAGCCTACATCTCATTTATCCCCCACATATACCTAGACAGTCTCATCATATTACTTCCCAACAAATACCTACACAGCCCACATCTTATGAATCCGCTGCATATACCTACACAGCCTACATCTCATAAATCCCTCACATTTACCTTCAAAGTTTGCATTTCATTAAAAATCGTTTCTAGAGTCATTACTCATTATATTCAGTGGTTATCAACTCGTGTAGAGCCAAGTGGTCTTAAGATATCTTGGAACAAGGAAATTGACTATCGCTATTCAAATTATCCGTTCACTTGTAGCCTGCGAACAGGCTCCCGGTTGGGTTAATGGGTTTAGTCATATGCTTCTGGTTTAGTGCGAGCTAGCCAAGTGTGGTCTAAGGCGAGCGGGGAGAGCCGAGAGCGAAATGGTGACTAGGGGAGCGCAATTCGCGGAATTCTTTTTTTTCGCGCTTAACGGCTCGTTTCGCTCGCCGGATTTTTTTTCCGCCCGCGCCGATTTTTTTTCCGCCCTCGCTGGGAGCCTGTTCGCAGGCTAGTTCACTTGCCGTGCGTTCAGCCGTTCGAACGGATACTTTCGCGTGAGAGGGTCACATATTTGCTGATGCATTTTTTGTGGTTGAATCAGCAAAGTTCTTTTTTTGACGACGCTTTTAGGGTCGAGAAAGTAAAATTGGCGATGTACTTACTTCTTTTTACGTGACGCGTGATTGGTGAAAAAAATTCTCCGTGATGCGTGATTTAATAGAAATGATTAGTGATTAGTACCCCACCTTTTCACCCTCCTCTGTCTACATTTGGCTAAAAAAAACGTGACACAGTTCCTTTGAGAAGGCGCTATGTTAATTAATTAATAACTTGGAGGTTCAACTGCAGTGGAACCCTATTAATCCGGTCTCCAATAGGCCACAACAGTCTGGTCGTAAGGCTGAGTTATACACCCCATAACTGTATATCAAGGCAGTGAAATGAATCTTTACTAATAGGCTGCCGTTTCGACTTTTAAAGCCTGGCGCACGTGGTAATATTAGGGAGCTTAACAAACCACGACGGCGACGCCAAGAACAGCGTCGATTAAAAAAATTAGTTTATATTTTACCCACGAATCTCCGGTGCCCTAAAGTCATTTACTTTGTTTATCACTGTCAAAGCTACCACGAAACTGAATCTAGGACACATCGATAAATTCGAAATAAAACTTTGAAAAATTAGCCGTCGTGGTTTACGTTCTCCAGACAGCGCAGAACTTGGCCGTTTCACGTTGCTGTTTTGCAGAGGACGACAAAGAAATGTACCAAGAATTATATAATAAAGCACGTGCACAGCTATTGTTCTGCTCATTAAACCTTTTGTGTCGCCCAGCGCGACATATAACCGTTGCCATTGTGGTTTTCTTAAACTCCCTAATATTCGCGGAAGGACCGCATACCATGTCTAAAAATAGCTTGAGAAGGATAACATTGAGAATAAGGCCTACAGGACGCCAAGTGGGGGATAAATTATCTTACCCTTCATAGTCTCTTAATCTTTCTCGTTTTACAAAACAAAAATACCATGCTTCTTGATTTATCACTGACCACTAAGCACTCGACATTAAGGATTCGAGATGTATTCAGGACGCGTTTCGAGGAAAGTAATAAGGGCTTACTAACTTTTGAGTCTGACCGTAGATGACCAATGAACGTGGCCTACAAATCCCATCTGGGACTCACATGTTTTCTTTATCCCGGCCGTCCTCGCTACTTGATGAACAATAAGGGAGCTTAAAAAGCAGTGAAGACCGCGCCGCCGAGGACGACGCCTGGCCCTGAAAACAATATATTAAATTAAATTTTTCCTTCGAATTTCTCCATTGTCTTAATCGTTTCAGTACGCCTATTGCTCTAAGATCATGTTCAAGCTAAGTACACAATGACAGCGTTAATTTCAGGAAATACGAAAAAAATCACTATACAGCGACGGCAACAAGAACGCCACCAAACAAAAGGTTTCATGAGTAAAGCAATGGCTGTGCACTTGAGTTACAAGTCTTCGTACATTTCTTTACAGTCCTCTGAAGTGCATAACATGAAATGAAACAACGTGAACAAAACAACAAAACAAAACGTGAAATGACAAAAAAAAACAAATGCAAAAACAACGTGAAATGACTAAGTTCTGCGTATTTTGGAGAACGCAAACGACGGCGGGCTAATTTTTCTTATTTTAATTCGGAATTGAACGCTGGCGTTACATACTTAGCTTGAGCAAGTTCTGAGTCCAATGGGCGCACTCAACAGATTTAGACATTTGCGAAATCCGAAGGTAACATATAAATTCAGTTTTTACTATAGGCGTCGTCATTGCTAATGCTCTCTATTGTTTTGCAGGGGAGGGCTAAGAAAAGTGCAAAGATTTATAAGGCACATGATGGCTGTTTCGCCCGTTGAACCTTTTGTTTGGTGACGTCATTCTCGTTGCTGTCGAGGCTTGCGGAAGCTTCTTAAGAGTCATAGTCTATAAGATTTAAACTTTGGCCGGCCACCGTACCTCACCGATTTTGCTGAAATTTGGCATGCAATCTTGTTTTAGAGTCCTAACTACGAAATGGATGTTAAAAAGTTCTAATTCTCTTTACTTTGGAAAATATCGAGAAAGCCGATTTCGAGTGACCTTGGCGGCCCGCCAATATGGTGGATCGAAGGAGTTCTTTTTACTTCAATACTGATCCTGCCATCGTAAGTTCTCGACAATTCTTGTAACAGACATAAAGAACTATCCTTCTTTGGCTTATTTATTAAAATAAATCCGGAAAATGATAAGTTTGAACGACCAACGGCCAAGAAGCACGAAGGTATATTTTCTTAGCTTTGAAAAGTCGTAAATTTACTTTAAATTGGAAGGGTGATATCTCCAGTGTTATCTCGATTGAGAAGTAGCCAGTTACCCAGAGTGTAGCCTAGTTATGGCTAATTTGATTTCATTAATAAAAATTTCGGGGGAGTTGTAACAGCGTAGACTGAAAAATTATATTATCAGTAGTAATTTGTCCTTTTCTACGGAACAGCTTGTTAAGCCAATATTAGTCGAGGAAGATAGAAAACGATTCCCGTCGCTTAAGTAACGCAATTTCCATGTTTTCTTACTTATGTGATTCAAAGAGCTGTGTTTAAAAATAGGTTTCAAGATTGCGTGTGCGATTTTCAGCGAAAATTTTATACCGTTCACTTTGTAGTTGCACTGTAAATAGTCTACACTGACATTCCAAATTACAGATTTGAAATCACCCAAATGCGTGAACATGTACCGTTCAAGTACTTATTCAACTGATTATCTTTTTTAAAATTCCTCTCACTCTATTGGGATATTGAACTCGCCTATCTTCTGGCATGAAAAATATGTTTGTTTCCACGCAGAACAATGAATGTCGATGAAATACGGCGAATGAATTTGTGACAAGCTCCTGTGAAATGAACATCGTGAGGCGCGCTATATCTCTAATTAAATTTATTCATTTGGTCACCTGACATTGTACAAATGCTATATCTATGTTAATGAAACCGACTTTTAGGTTTAACAGTTACAGTAGTATCGAGTAGCACGTTTTAGAAGTATTTGTTGGTGGAACTGCAAGTTTATTTGTAATATTAGTAACGACGATATATTACCGTAAAGTTGATATGGAGATACGGTCGGTGTAAAAGATGGGCTACCGACTGGACTGCGGACTACGGACTGGGTGTAACTGTACTGTCAATTTCAAGGTATAACTAACACGGCGTTATCTTTTAGAAGGATCTAAGTTGTTCAAACTTGATGGTTTACTAATGACCGAAGAAATGGTAAGGTGATACTTTCCTTCTAGCTGTAAATCTACATGTTTTGATGGCTCGGAGTGGGGTGTAGGGGAGGGCCAAAATGTTGTTGTTGTTTCATAGTGGTCAATGCGCTTAGCTACACCTAGCTAGTTCACAGCTAGGCCGCGAATGTCCGTCTGCTCTACAGCAAAATGTAACTACAGCGAAAGGTAACTCTTAATGAGGAAACAAAAATAAAGTTTTGCAAAACTCTAAGGCAAGTTGTTTTGCAAGTTATCACAATGCATCTCTTATATCATGGGCTCACAGAAGACGTGGTTGAGTGATAGCAGGAACAGTCCGATGCCATTGCGGTTAACGCACCAACAAACGCAGCTTTTCGTTTTCCTTGTTGAGCAGGCACTTCCAGTTTAACGAGCGACAAATTTCTCTTAGTTTACTGATTTTTAATTTACTTAGCTTCTCTAAAGTGACGAGGTCGCAAACATTGTAACCATCGTACATGACTGGGTTCTTGGGCTGTATGTGCTCCAATACATTTCGTAAGGTTGCCAGCGCTTCTTCAGCTGCTTCATAGTCTTGGTCGGAAACTGACTGGGCCTCTGAGTTTTCGCATTTTGCCCGCCGTTGAAAGACACTTCGAATTTGCGTGGAGGACAAAACCTCTTCGTGTGCGAATTGTCTCTGACCATCAACATATCGAGGAATTTTCATTTGTCTTGCCACTGTCACATAGTTTCCTGCAGTAAGTTGAAAACGCCTGCAAAGAGCATATACTTGAAATTAGGGAAGTACCGTTAAAAACGTTATAGTCGGGTATATACCAAAAGCAAAAATAAAAATTTTGCGCAAGGCAGAATTGCGCAAAAAAGTCATGCACAGCGATCAGCCCAGGCAAAATTCCCTGTCGCATCAGAGAGTAGGTACGATCGAGAAAAAAGGAAAAAAAGAAAAAGAAACGTGGTCACCCTCAATGTAATAAGTCGTATCGTACTATTCTAATGGTCCGCTTAGTTTGATTCTTCATGTCAGCTATGTGAACGGCAGGATGTCCTTTCCCCAGACGAAGATTACCCACTCAAGAATATTCCGCTTCAAGTCATTTCCCAGCTTAGAACCCAGATTACCGGGCGCTAAGGATAAGTCGTATTTTCTAGGAACCGTCGATACAGCGGGTATAGAACATCAAATTGTGGGGCGAAAATGTTTACAATGAAATAGATAAGTAATTAGAATCAGTACCTGCTCTTGCCCAAAGTAGCTGACTTTCGCTTTTAAGCGAAGCATCGATAACGTTGAAACCTTTGAGATGTGGCCTTATATCTCTGGTGCATTGTGAAAGCGATACGCACTCACTTGATGCTATGCTTTGTCCGCAGCTGTCCGCAACAAACCCTGAAAACCCACATCTAACCATTGTTAAGTCATCTTTGTGTCGATGAAAGCCATTCAGGAACTGGACATCGATGAGCAAATCAAAAGCTCTGAAATAAAAATCAAGAAGCACAAGTTTACATTGAATCTCTACGAGCGATTCAGTTATCAAGTAATCAATTTGAGCTCAACTTCTGTTCTGTTACCCTTTTAAAAGTAAAAACGCTTCTGAGGTACGCTGAGGGTACGGGTAATATTGCTAAAGAAATAAAGATAGAAATAAAATAAAACCACTTACCTTAATTCAAACCACAGCAAGGAAAATTCTTCACCCTGTTCACGGTAGGATTGAGTGAATAAACTTAATTGGCGGATGCGCGCGCTGCAAGTTAGCGAACGAGAAAGGGATGTTCACTTCACATCAGTTTGTCAATCAGTCATCCTCGTTATGTCCACGACGTTCATCGTTCAGGCTTCAAATTCTACCGGGATACACAACTGTTTCACAATAGAAGCTAAGGTGGGTGATTTTTATATGCCATCTAGAGAAAGGGGAGTACAAAGGAGAGTTTAAGAGGACTTAATTTCACACGTGACGTAATTTGCATATTTGTACTCAACAGTGATTGAAATTATGTCGGTCGGTATTTCCGCGATAGTTTCTAGCCACGTAATCTGGATAAAATAAACAGTTTTTTTTTTCGATATTGGAAATGAAAATTGAGTTCCTATGTTCTGGGTGATTTCCAAAATACTTTGATTTGGAAAAAAGAAATCGAGTGCGTGTTATGAAGAATGTTTACAATTTAACAACAAAATCAAGATTTTTCCAGAAATCACGTATCAACATTTTTTAAACATGTCTTAAGACGAAGGGTATTTGTACCATATAAACAAGAAACATGGAAATGACTTTATTTAGACGACAGGAATAGTTTTTTTCATTTCTCTCAATTAACATCTACCGTATTCCCTAAACGGACTGGGCCTCAGCAATGGCTAAATTGTTCAGACTGTCACTGGTGCTATATTTTTTTATATATCCACCGTTAAATTTCCCCTATTTTTTCATTGAGGGAATCAATTATTCAATAAACAAGCTGTGTTCAGGGTAATCGAGACAACAATGGAGATATCAGCCTCCTAATTTGCAGTAAATTTGCGGCTATTTAAAGCGATGTAAACACAACTTCGAGTTTCTTGGCCGTTGGTCGTTCAAACTTATCATTTTCCGGATTTATTTTAATAAATAAGACAAAGAAGAATAGTTCTTTATGTCTGTTACAAGAATTGTCGAGAACTTACGATGGCAGGATCAGGATTGAAGTAACAAGAACTCCTTCGATCCGCCATATTGGCGGGTCGCCAAGGTCACTCGAAATCGGCTTTCTCGATATTTTCCAAAGTAAAAAGAATTGGAACTTTTCAACATCCATTTCGCTGTTAGGACTCTTAAACAAGACTGCAAGCCAAATCTCAGCAAAATCGGCGAGGTACCGTGGCCGCGACCTTTTTATATAGCTCGAAAATAACTGAGTATGACTCTTAAATTACTTTTTTGTCAAGACAGTACAAAGTTTCATCTGTTATCTTCCCTTTGTTTTATTGACAACTAACAAATAACAGTTGGTTATTGAACTTATTCAAGATAAATCATACATGATCAAAAAACTCATTCGGTTCTGCCAATGCTATGTTAATAGAATTACTACTGTTTACTGCACTTATAGACGACTGACGAGATTCGGAAAGTCTATCGTGCAATGGGTTTAACTCCGATTAAATTACTTATGAAATATGTCATAAAGGTCTTTATCCTCCTTCTGGTCGGGCTCTCTGGGCAAGGAACTGTGGTATTCTCTTTTTTTCCGGGTGCATTCACCATAACAAGTGTTTACTTTACTAGAACATCCAGCCGCACATGTATGACTTCCACAGCTATCGAGGCAAGTGTCGGCGGCGTTATCGCAATTATTCAAACAGTCAGAGTATGTCTCAGAGAACGCAGTTCGCGTAAGGACAGCAACCAGGAGAATGAAACTTGCGACTTTGTAGTTCGCCATCTGTAAAAGCGAGGATGTGTAGACTAGTTTGAGTTCAGGTTTTCAGCACTAAATGGCATCATCAGTAGAGGTAAACACACACCACAAACCAACTTCACCACGGTGAATAATTTTTAATGAAGCAAAGAAAGATTATCACAAAATAATAACTCCTTAATTTTTGGCGCGAAATTTCAGTAGTAATTTATGTTTGATTTCACTTTGAAATTACAAAATTGCTGTGGGAATGTGTGAAGGGAAATTTTCTGGACACGATAAACAAGTCAAAAGCCTACGATTGTAAGTGTAATTTGTCACCCATGATATAAAAAGATTGTATAAAGTTTTGATATTAAAAGATTGTCAAGGTTGTATAAAGTTTCACCTGTTATCTTTCCTTTGCTTTATTAACACCTAACATGATATTACACTTGTTCCCTTCATAACCAAGTTGGTCACGGTCATTAAACTTACTTAAGACAAATTAAATAATCAGAAAACTCATCCGGTTCTGCCGATGCTATGTTAATAGAATTACATTAAATTGTTCGACCGCATTTCTAGACTAACGAGATTCGGAAAAGTATATGGTACATTAGGTTTAATTCCGATTAAATTACTTTTGAAATATGCCATGAAGGCTTTTGTCATCCTCAGGTCGCGCTCTCTGGGCAAGGAACTGTAGTATTTTCTCTTTGCTTGGAAGCATGTACCATAACAAGTCGATTTGGTTTTAGCACATTTAGCCGCACATGAGTGAGTTCCACAGCTATTGAGGCAAAATTGCGCGGCGTTATAGGAATTATTCAAACAGTCAGAGTGCGCAGTTCGAGAAAGGACGACAACCAGGAGTTAGAAAACTGCGACTTTGTAGCTCGCCATCTGTAAAAGCGAGGGTGTGTAGACTAGTTTGAGTTCAGGTTTTCAGCACTGAACGGCGTCATCAGCAGACGTAAATACACACCACTAACCAACTTCGCCACGGTGAATAGTTTTTAACGATGCAAGAAAGATTATCACAAAATAATAACTCCTTAATGTTTGGCCCGAAAATTCAGTGGTAACTTATGACTGATTTCACTGTGAAATTATAAAATTGCTGTGGGAATGGCCGTTAGGGGGAAATTTCTCGACATAATAAACAAGTCAAAAACCTATGATTGTGAGCGTAATTTGTCACCCATGATATTATCAAAGGGTGATCAAATGGTATACCCTTGAAATTAGGGAATACTTTCACTCGCGTTTTGTCCGAATTCTAATAATTTCCCTTGTCCTTAAAATCTGAACAAAGCGTGCGTGAAATTTATTCCTTATTTTCGCTTGCCACCATTTGATTACACATACAAACGGCTCAAACATTCCTTACTCTGAAAGTCGACTAATGAGCGAAGTATCATTTCTCAGGAATGATCTTTACACATCTTCACATAGCCTACAAAGCCGAATTAAATAAACTGAAAACTCTTCAAACGATTGTTGACAGATATCCTGACTTGGAAGAACTATTTGCACGACAATTTTTGGCTTAAGTCTGGCCTCGCGTATAAATTAGAAATTATTCGAGACACTTCCTATTCTAACGGTAATCGTCTGAAGCTTTGTTCGAAGATACGATTAGATTGCGAATATTTTACTTTGCGTTTTAAAAGCTTGTTAAACTAAACATCTTCATTATATTGAATGTTGCAGAACCCGAAAGACGCCGAATTTTCTCGTCGAGAACCTATCCTCCGGTCCTTCCAATCCGCACGATCAGTAAGCAATGTTGTTTGCATACATGTTTAGAAGCGGTCAATAGTTAACTACGAACAAATACGGAGTACCACGAGTCAATTGTCTGTGTATGGTACATGGAAACAAACTACATGGGCAAAGTTAATTCTCTGACTGACTCCAACTAAGCAGCACTCAACAGAATCACTGAATGCATTTAATGCATTTAATGCATACCTTGTTTACGAAAATTCCGGAACCGAAGACAGGAATTCTATTAAATGTCATCTTTACTCATTCGTCGCTGCCAGGAAGACTCGCCGATATTGATCAAACCCTTGTTGTGTACCTCCGAGACTTTGTTCGACTCTAACGGTTTTACACGCTTTCTCGAGCTCAGAAGGAAGTCATAAAAACTAATTTGGGGTGGACCGCCAAGACTTTGATCGACCCCAACGGCTTTACACGCTTTTTCGAGCTCAGGGGGAAGTCATAGCAACTAATTAAGGGTGGACCATTTGAATTTAGAGGGAGGGCTGGGTGATTTGGTATGGGCATGATTTTTTGATGGGGACCATTTTGAAATCCTCGCTACTGGAAAGTCCGACTTGCGTGGTAAAGTTAAAGAAACGCTATTGATCAGTGAATTAACACCCTCACAATGAAAACGTTGCCGCCGTGAGAAGCTCTTTCTTTATTAATTTCTACCGGAAGTATCTACTAACGGAAGTATTAATTTTGTTAATAATTTTTAGCCTGTCACCAGTGCCTCGCTTTATTTTTAAATTTATAACTTTTTGTTATAGTTATAGTTATAGTTATAACCGTCCTTTTTTAGACCGTGCGTAGTCTGTTTATGATGTTTGTAACCGCTGTTTGTTTTCTTTTCTTTTCAGTGTAAAAGACGTTTTTGACCAACTGAACGCGCGCGAATTTTTTGCGGCAGTGATTTTTTTTGGAGGGGGTGGGGGAAGAAATATGCCCCAAGGGTATTTTTTCAAATTTACCCAGCCCCCCCTAAAAACTCAAATGGTCCATCTCAGTAAGGTGGTCACCCATGCGTGTATGGTTGACGTGTCGACTCTCGAATGACGTCAATGAATGCGCTATACCCAGATCCTTTTTGAGCAGTTCTTCGACTCGGTAACGATTTTCATTCTGGTGATTTTTCAAGACTTTTAAATGACATAAGTAATTGCGGTGTCAACAAGAAGCAAATTTTTTTCTGGCATTATGATCAGAAAAATGTCAATTTCTTTTTGGATTGAAAATACTTTTTTTTTTTGCTGGGGGGGGGCGTTAATAGGCACTTTATAAACAGAACCGCAAATTACAAGTTAAAGCGGTTGAAATAGAGGAAAACGTCTTTTTTAATCGATTTATTACATGACTGAGAAAATTACTTCATCGGTATTGGCTGAGAGCAGGGCCAATTCATCGTTAATGTTTAATTTGTACGGCGCCAGCAGAGCCAGTTAACGCTTGCACGTTCGTAATTTTCTCAGTCATATATATAATAAATAAGTAATCGTATGAAAGCTTAAGCAATTAATGATTTACATTATTCGTGATATTCAAAGATTGGCTAGAGGTTCGTGCAATTTTGAGCGAATTTTCAAACTGATAATATATAGAAAACATGTACCGTGTTTCTATCGAGTTATAGAAACACGAGTGGAAGTTTGGGAGAACGAGAAATGCTGTGGGAACACGAGCCGCAGGCGAGTGTTTCCACAGCTTTTTCTATTTCTCCCAAACTTTCACGAGCCTGAGTGTTTCTATAACTCGATAGAAACACGGAGAACATGTTTTCTCTTTCCTTTAGAAAACACCGCGACGAAAAAAAGAGAAACAGCTTCTCTACTTTGATCATCAAAATGTAAATTCTCTTTGCTCCCACCATCAATACGTCAACAGCTCGTGCTAGTTCTGTGTTTCCATCGCGTTATAGATAGAAACACGATTTTTGACCAATCAGCGAGCCTATTTTCTTAGGACTGTTTTCTCACTCGTAAAGTAAATCTTAAATTACGCTCGCATTTATACGATTACCCATACTAATAGAAATGAATATTGTCATATTCGTTGTAATGAAATTTCCAGTTAAGTTCTTTTTAACCTGAAGTAAATAGCAAACCTTCAAGCAAAAGCCGGCAAAGCGAAGACATAACTATTAGATATAACTAAAATGAAATATGAAATAAATACATGCTCCAATTTATAAGCAATAATCGCACGGTAATATCTTTAAGATGTGCTTTAATTAAGTGAAAATGTCTATCCACTTGAGAAAAAAAAGACAGACACGGAAAATTAAGATTTTAGTGAGATATTTGAGCTAAAAGGGGTTTCTAAAAGTTTTGAGCCACTGAAGAACTTTCTTGGTTGTGCAAAACACCGCTTTAGGTTTGACAGCCGAAAGAGCTCGTGAAATTCACCGCGATCTGACCTCAGCTTGCACTTAAAGCTTCAATGGCCACAAAAACTTTGATTGATTCTTTTTTTGAATCTAAACTTCTGAGCTGTTTTAAATTTATAAGTTTCAACGCCTTTGACAGATCAAGAGATTATGACCGAGATCGTTTTCTCTTGGACAGATCTTTTTCAATTTGCCTGATTTCCTGTCTTATCAAGAGACTTTATTTTTAAAATCTCCCAATCCTTTCACTCTGGTCAAGCAAAGGGCGTTTCCAAATACGCTTTGAAATCCAGCGGAGATGTACACCATTTCTCTTAATTGTCGCCTTCTTTGGTTTGACTTTCACTGTAAATTGTTATCCATTCACTAACCTTGTGCTTAAAATTTGCGCTCTTTGAATTTTAGTTAGTCATAGTCTGAAGATGGTATAAAATAACACCAACAAAATTGTAAAACCATAACTTCTGTCAGTATTTTTTGCACACAGCGCAGTAACTCGCATGAACCTTTGCCCTACAAGAGTTCAGAGTATACGTTGTCTCTGGGTGTAACAGGCGTTTGACAATGCAAGGCCACTGCAAATTATTCATCCTTCGCTTGCTCTTAATATGCGCATCTCTTCAATTCCTTGAAACTGATAGCTGTCGGAGAACGAGAACTACTCCCCTAAAATGTAATCTTGTCGAAAACGACGTGCTTTCAAAAGGTATTTCTGAAATGGCAAGGTTCCTTTCGCATGTTCAGTTACAAAAACAAATAAAATGAAACCACGTTACTTACTGAATACCTACCGATTTTAGCCCGTTTAACGAAGACTGAAGAAGAAAAAGAGGTAGAAGAAGAACTAGAAGGACTTTCAATCTGCAACTTTTCTGCAAGTATTGAAGCGTTTTAGAAAGTCCACTTTTATAAGCTGCTGAAATTAACTTAGACAAACAAGCTCCTCCTTAGCCTGGTGATAAACCACCTGCTCATGCAGAAACTCGAGCTTTTCCTATTTAAAAATCAGTCAAGTATTCAACCACGTTTTCATGTGTAAATAATGCATTATAATATATGCCAATGAATGTCCACACTTAAAGTCTTCCGCTGCAGGAAGACTTCCTTCTTCCTTGGCAGAACGTGTTTGACGCCCATACGAAGATCATCTCAATGATTATTTTCTTTTCTTTTTCGTTGCACTCTAAAGCATCGCCTTTGATCGTTTTTGTGCCAGCTGTTTTCGTCTTTATAAAAAATGAACCATATGGAATTCACTCAATCACTTGAAACGATCCGATCACTTAGGTACTCACTCAAGGCCACGTTTCGCAAAGAAAACATCGTAATATCGCGAGCTTAAAGGCCAAACACACTTCTTTGTCAAGTAAAGTGATGTCTTATTAATATGCAGTTCACTTCAAGGCGGTCAGAAGATTCGAAAAACGAAACATAGAAAACACAGAAATTGTCCTCTGTACTAGCATGCACTTGAGCATATGAGCGGTCCTGTGTTCAAATGTTGGGGGCTGGAAAGGTGAACATATTACTCGAACCAAAACGATATCTAATTGAAGTGCAGTTCGCTTCATTGAAGGCGGCCATAAGTCTGCAACCATGCGAAGATTTGAATAAAGAAACTTAGAAAACACTGAAAATTCACACAGTCTTCAACAGAATGAGCTGTGCTTGAGTAAATGAGTTCCGTGTTCTAATAACGCGAGCTGGAAGGGCGAACACATTATTGTAGTAAAGTGATATCTAATTAATGTGCAGATCGCTTCATTGAAGGCGACACGCAAAGATTCGAGTAAAGAAACATAGAAAACGCTAAAAATACAATCTTGGATGAAATGTTTTGAGTAAATGATTGCCGTGTGAACTTAAAGGGCGAACACAATACTCAGTGTAAACAGACGTGTAATCATACAGTTTGCTACAAGAAGGCTGCGATATTTGCAACTGTCTGATAAAAATAAATAAATAAATTTAATTACAATATTTAAAGAGGAAGCCACATCAACCTTGGTTTTCATGCAGGTCCTCTCTCTTGGTCAAATTGGAATTTGGAGATGTTGGTTTTTATGAAGGGAGGAAAACCGGAGAACCCGGAGAAAAAACCCTCGGAGCAAGTCAAGAACCAACAACAAACTCAACGCACATATATGGTACCGAGCCGGAATCGAACCAGGACCACGTTGTTGAGAGGGGAGAGTTCTCATCCTTGCTCCGTATCATTAAAAACAAAAACTCGATGATTCGGTATCAAACATGCCCACAAAGACATGAAATATGGTATTTCTAACAACTGAGCCTGCGAATTAGGCAGAAATGAATATTTTGTCGACACGTGATACGACAAGGCCTGGGCCTTAGGCCCGAACATCATGGGTAATGATGCAGTGATATATCAGGGGAAGTATAGCACGTAATATCCATCTAGGTCTTCAGAACCAGCCATTAACCCTTGGCTGTTGCCAAGTTTCTTTTTAGTTTTAAATTTTATTTTGTTTGAACTGTAAAGCCTCGTAGGATGGGCTGCTAACTGCTTGGAGTTTGGGCCATGGTTCTTACCCAGATTTCCTGTCGTATTTTTTCTAGCCTCCGAATAACCGTAGTAGTATCTTTGTAAGCGGTTGCTCAGCTCTATTAATCCTGACTTGTTGGAGTTGAGACGTCAGTGCCCTATACCCTATATTGAATGTGTAAGGTATTGTTTTATATGAGGATTGTATATGGTGCACGAGATACGAATGTATACATGTATGTATGCGTGTATGCTCAGGGTTATTTACGCCTCCGGTTGGTTCTCGGCAGGCATCCTAAAATAAACTTATTTGGTTTACGCTGCTGTGTTATTTGTTGTGAAGTGGAGACAGAATATAGTCTTCTAACTGTAAAAGTGTCTAAAAAAGAGATATACTAAAGGCTACCATATAACTATCCGCGTATAAGGGATACGATTGGCGGCGTTTAAAATGTCAGCAAAACAACAGTCGGTGATGTTACTGGGCAATTTATTCTAACTAAAGACCATGTAGGCTCCGAGATAAAACTGGGCAAAGGTTTTATTTATGTGTTGCTCAGCTGGTAAGTTGTAGTACATGAAAACATGGCAGTCTAGTAGCTGCTGATGTTGCCATTCGGCTTTTGCGAATTGTCATTAGCCGTTTTCGTGATTCTTACATGACTGAGTGATAAAGCTTCTTCCCAGCTGCTTGTAATGTGGTTTCGACGCCTTTAGAACTATAACTATTTTAGATAAACTACCTAAATTTAGCTGCGTCGGTTTAGAACTATACATGGCTGGCCAGGTGTAAAATATTCATTGTTTTGGCAAAGTTTTTTAAGGGAAGCTTTCGTATCGTTAATGACAATTTTGAGTAGTATAAGAGCAGACTTTGTTTTCAGTAGCTGTGGTCAAGGTGGAGGATGAAGTTCAATTAGCCCACAAGGGACATTTAATTTTAGGAAACATTTTTGAAAGACTAAATGAGGATGGCAGCAGGACACTGGCGCGAAGTTTCACTCGCTGTTTGTGTTTATTCTAGCTACTATCTCCATATTAGGAGAAGCCTAATGGGGCACGTGACCTCTTGATGTTAATAACGACCTGTTCCACAGCACAAGTAGATGAATGTTGAAAGAAGTTATTTGAAGAGAATATTTGTGATTTAAACCACTTGTTAGACTTAAAATGTGCTTCTGAGAGCAAAACCGTCATTCGTCAATCAATCTGTCAAACAAGGCATAAAATAATGAAAATGCAATGCTTGAATCAGTCAACTTGTTTCAAGCTGTAGTTAAAACGGTGATTCATAATCATTTTTCTCAAGTGAAATGCTCAGTACCTTATTCCTTTTTCTTGCTTTTATATATATTCGCGACCCCTGCTAAGATCATTTGTTAGAAGACATTTTCTTATAAATTGAAAAAAAAAAACACTTAACTATAGGGCAGTGTACTCGATTACGATTGGCTGAGAGCAGAATAAATCCAAATTGTACCCCGTAGGAATAATCTGTCACGACGTCATAATTCTTTGTTGAAAGTCCTTGATGAAACCAGCTGTCAAATTAAAACTCATTCTAAGTCTTATTCTTTCGCAATTTTCGTGAACGTGCTATAAAAAACCGCTCGTTATTAAAATTCTCTCTTGGCTCCGAGGCTTAGGAGAATAAAACAAAAGAAATTAATTATTCATCCCTCATCCTCAATGCGATTTCTTTTGTTTTATTCTCGCAAGCCTCGAAGCCATGGTAGAATTTTAATATATCGAAATTGGACTATTACTACTCGCAATCTTTTTAAAATTTTAAATTGCATTAGCCTAAAAGCACGTGCTATTTTGAGAAAGTTAAAAACATCACTCGTAACTACTAATTCCAAGTCGTACTTAAAATTGTACGATTTCCTATACAAAGAGAAAAAAAAACCCTTTTCTTCATATCACGTACACACTTGAAGCTCGATTATGTGTCGCACTTATATGCACTGTCAATGAGCAGATTCTATTACACTTTACACACCTTCTTGTTTCTCTGATAGCTCTTAGAACTGATCAATAGTGGGCGGCCTTCAAAATGTCAACCAAATATAAACCGAGGAAGTTGAAAATCTCATATCAAAGGAATCGTGTGTACACTACGTGAGCGGAAAAGTGACAAGATGAAACTTCTGGTACGACTCACTTAAATTAGTGTTAATATTTGTTTTATTTTCTTGAATTTGTATTCAGAGAGGTGCTATTCAATAACTAGTTTAATGCAAATTACGAACGAGCGTTTCCGTATGGTGAAATGAAACAATGTTGACATTGCTGGAAGAATAAGCCAAGCTGTTCAGAAGAGTATTTTTAGGGGCTTTTCCCGCCAAACCTTGCCCTTGTATTTGTTGTTTTCCTTTGGCCTTTGTTTTTAATACGTGTTTGTCCAAAAAGAAACACAATACAATGCATCTTCAATAGAGGCGACACGGTGGTTGGCACGCTGGAGTCTGGACCTAGTGATCCAGGCGGTCATTGCGTTGAGTTCTTGGGCAAGACAATAAACCAATTTCGATATACTAAAAATTCAGCCTAAAGCAATAGACAAACCCTTCAAACTCTGTAGTTATTCCCCGGAGCCTCGCACTGAGGTCTATTGTTTTAGGCTGAATTTTAATATATCAAAATTGGTCTATTTCCTCTCACAATGCCTCCCTCCACCCGGCCGGGTGTAAAAATGAGTGTCGGTAATCTATTAGGAAAAATGATGGTGGTAACCCTGCGTTGGACGCACTTCCCATCCAGAGGGGGAGAGTAGCAAAACTCCTAGTTGCTTTATGCTACAGAAACAGGGATACTGTAAGCCTGTTGGTTCAGGCTCGCAAATTTAGCAAACAACTATATAACAGACTTTGACGATTTTTTTCCAACAAATTCAGGTTAAATATGATGCTTTACAATTTCCATAAATACACATACTCAAATTACCCTAAAAACGAAAAATTATCCATATAATGAAAAAAAGGAAGCAAAACTAAAATTACGACACAGCTTGAACGCTGAACCAGAGTTAAAAATTCAAGATGCAAACTTTTTGTATATTCGTGTCTAGGAGTGGTTTAAATGATTATATAGTCCCAATCTTTTCTTAGCAGCAAAGCCGCGTCATCAAGCTCAGTATACGTAAGCGGGCCGGGCATCCTCATCCAACAATGTCTGGTCATGGTGTGACCAAAGTTAACTTCCCTTCGCTATTCGATGTTAAAAAAAATAGCAAATGATTTCATGCTTTAGCGTGCATCTTCGAATTATGATGAACGTGGGAAGTTTAGAGAGTTATCAAGAAGCTTTTAAAGTGGTTCACGGCTGCGCCTTGATCGACCAGCTATTTCGCTTTTCCATTCCTTTCCTGTTACGCGCTTCCCGGCTTCGTGCTCTCCAAACTTCCCATGTGCATTATAACACGATGACGCACATTAAAGTTTAAGTACGAATCAATAGTGTTAATTGCAACATTCTACTCAATTTAAATATTAAACGTTATCCGTCGTAGTTCACTTCTCACAACTCAGAATTTGATCATTTCACGTTGTTGTTTTGCAGGGGACGGAAAGAAATGTACCAAGAGTTGTAACGCACATGCAGAGCCATTGTTCCGCTCATTGAACCTTTTGTTTACCGACGTTGCCGTTGTGGTTTTCTTAAACTCCATACTTGAATGAGTTTAACGCGCCTACTCTTTTGATCGAATTCTTGGCAACGGATTTGAACCAATCGTATGTGCGCACGAATTATCTTGTCTAATTAGTATTCTATTTTGTTTGAATTTTATGAGTACTACGCATCTGTGTTATACATTTACTTATCTGTGAGAAAATCGTACTCGAGATTCACACAGCCGAGCTTTAAGAAATGCTAGCTCAATACGACAAATATCTCCAGCCAAAATTTCGCGCTACCTCCACCACAGCACTAAAATCTTACCGTTATATCCCCTGTGGCAGATATTGACGATTGAGATCATTATTTTTTGCTAAAATGTCCGAAACAACATCTTTACTTGTTGAAGTTTGCATTGCCACGTGGAGATCAGAAGAGTGAATTTCTTTCATGCTTTCAAATTGTTCTGCGGGTATTGGTTTTTCCTTTACTTTCTTTTTTCTTCCTCTTTTTGCTATTACTTTTTTTCTGTGTCCATTATGTCAACGTTTGGGTCCGGCAAATATCTTGTCATTGCTCCAGTTAAGTGCAATATATTGCAAGATATTTCCCTGTTTAAAAAGGGTGACATAAACAAAATGACCATTCAAACAATAGCTCATTTCAAAAGCGCAATCTCATCGGGCCCTCTGGTCACGAAGCAGAAAGGGAGACCTATAACATCAATTTCCAAAGGAAGACGTTGGCAAAAGGCAAAAATATCTGGTCTTCGCTTTTGCCGTGAAGGATTGGGGAATTTTTTTCAAAGTCTACCACCTACCTGGATATAATGCAGCGAAATGTCAAATAGAGGCTCAGATGAGAATGTGCTAGCTTTGATCACCTTTCCTCAGCGGCAATAATGAACTGATGTAATCAATGCAGTGCAGAAGAAGTTAAACAGTTTGGTTCAAGCAGCTGGAATAAGCCCACCAATCGAATCTTTGTCTAGCAATTTCTGAGGAAATTCAATGAGATATTTCCAAGATACGATGGACGTATTCAAAAATGCTTGTCTAACGGCCGGATATAATAAACAAATAAACGATCCTCTATGAATAAATGAACTGTCATTAGAAACGGATTTGAATGTTACAAATGAACGAATCTCAGCGAAAAGGTGACTGATGCAGCCGGCTTTTATCTCTTTTAATTTTTGTCCGGTCTTTGTATTCCAGAGTTTCTCAATAATTACATGTAGTCGTGTTGGCTGTTAAAACTTAGAGACAGAAGATTACTCACGGACAGCATGGGGTTAACAAAGCGATTATAGCGTCCAATTTAAATGGATAAGTGGTGTGGGCGGTTTATACACATACAAAGTGAACTGTTGGATTATAATATCTTGTCAAACTTGTCTTACATAAACTCAAACCACTGTAAATAATTCCAAATTTGGAAAAGCAAAGACGCCTTTTGTCAACCTAAACGCCGGACCTTTTTTCTTTTGGTTTTAAGCTGAAAGCTACGAGATAGGGGTTTGACGATTGTTATACTCTCGAGTTCCACCACAAAACGGGAAAAAAGCGAAAAAATTAAAGAGTTGCGAAAGAATTGGCCCTTTAGAAATAACAGGTCTCGTTAGTTTCAGATTTTGGCGTATTTTCTATAGCTGCTTTCGGGGAATCGCTTACTATAGGGCGGTTGCTATTGTCAGGGGATCGCTACTGTCGGGGGATCGCTTCTGTAGGGGGATCGCTGCTGTAGGGGGAACGCTACTTTCCGGAGATCTTTACTGTAGGAAGACCGTTACTGTCGGGGATGGCTATGGTAGGGGGATCGTTAGTCTCGGGGCCGGGGGATCGATACTGTCGAGTGAACGCTACTGTCGGGGATCGTAACTGTGGGGGATTGCTACTGTAGGGAGATGGTAATCGCGTCAAAGTTAGTGGAAACAGACACAGGGCCGGCCATAAGCATAATTATGTTTTTTTACCATATAATCGCTTTTGCTGTAATAGAAAAGCATTGGTAATTTAGAAATTCATGAAAAGGATTTAGGTTACTGAAAAGACCAGAATAATCGATGTATTGCCCTTGTGTCTGGTTTTAAACAATGTTATTGTACAAAAGAAGAATTAATCTGATTTCGTCAATCAGAATATTATCTCATCTCAACAAAACAGACTTTTTTCTTTTAACAGTTGTAGGAATGAAGTCCGAAAACTACTTGAAAAACTAGAAATTAAGAAAGCGACTGATTTGGATAATTTGCCATCCAAGATGCTCGTTGGGTCTGTTGATTTCCTCTGGTATTGTTCCGATTCTGAATGGACACTAGCTAGAGCTGAGTGACGCCAATTTTCAAAAAGAGCTTAAGACAAGACATTAATATCTACTGCCAGGAGCCATAATCGGGGACGGAGACTGTAAGCGCGCGCCATTTCAAGTATTGGGGTTGTCCCCATGATATGGGACAATAATTCTATTTTTAGAACAAATTGCGCCATCACCTGGGGCACACGCGCGTACATGATGCGAGGATTTTTGCGGATGTCGCGCGGGGGGAAATGGCGTCCGAAATTCCCGAAATGTTTCATGTTTTTGGCCCACAACTCAACGCGTTTACTTCTGTTGGAATTTTGCTTAAGTATTTTCGTCGTAAGCTGCTCCCGTTTGAGTGA